>Ga0206679_10000497_pt1 | contig 32285 bp, 31 predicted proteins | sample M110012015metaG_FD_155464 | JGI IMG/M metagenome (GOLD analysis project Ga0206679, IMG submission 155464) | Ammonia-oxidizing marine archaeal communities from Monterey Bay, California, United States - M1 100m 12015 | ecosystem: Environmental > Aquatic > Marine > Intertidal zone | place: USA... | reverse complement strand
CTTGCATTAAGAAAAGAGAAAAAAGGAATTTATTTCTAGTAGGTTATTATTAAAAGAATACAACTCAGACTTACAAATTAGCTATACCGAAAATGGATCTCCTATTTTAAGTAATGAAGAATTTATATCAATATCACACTCTGCAAATTTAATTGTTATTACTGTTAGTAAAAAAAATATAGGTGTTGATGTTCAGGAAATAACAGAAAAACCAAAAAAATTATTTTCGAAATTTGGAAATTCTCATCATACTAATTTGTCTAAAGAAAAATGTACTTTAATTTGGAGTATTAAGGAATCTGTTTTTAAATATCATAAAATTGGGAATGTAGATTTTAAAAAGGATATTTATATCCCCGAATTTACAGAAAAGGGGAAAGGAATATTAGAAGTAAGATTTAAAACAGAACTTTTAAAAGCAAATTATTTTAAAATAGAAAATCAGTTTTTAGTGTATGTTTGCAAATAATATGAAAAACATTTACCAACATATATTACAATCAAAAAGAGAGGGAAAGAAACTTTTTTCTATTCTTATCGATCCGGACAAACAAAATGAAGAGAAACTTAAAAGTATCATCCAGAAAGCAAATAACAATAAAGTAGATTTCTTTTTTGTTGGAGGTAGTTTGTTAACTAATGATAGTTTAGACCTCTGTATCTCTACTATAAAAGAAAACTCTAAAATTCCAGTGGTTTTATTTCCTGGAAATGCCATGCAAGTAAACAACAAAGCAGACGGAATACTTTTTCTTTCCTTAATTTCTGGTAGAAATGCAGAAATGTTAATTGGAAAACAAGTAATAACTGCTCCTATTCTAAAACAATCTTCATTAGAGGTTTTACCAACCGGATACCTACTGATTGATAGCGGTAAAGCAACAACTGCATCTTATATGAGCAACACTACACCCATTCCTCACGACAAAAATGATGTAGCGGTTTGTACTGCTATGGCTGGAGAAATGTTAGGACTCAAACTTATATTCATGGACGGAGGAAGCGGTGCAATACACCCTATTTCTAAAGAGATGATTTCTTCTGTTTCTGAACAAACAGAAGTTCCTTTAATAATTGGAGGTGGAATAAACTCCGCACAAAAAGCAATAGAAAACTTAAAAGCAGGAGCAGATATAATTGTTGTTGGAAATGCAATTGAGAAGGATGAAAACTTAATCTCTGAAATATCGGAAGAAATACAAAAATTATAATGGATTGTTCTGTAGAAATATCAATGTACCCCCTAAAAAAAGATTTTAAACCTTCTATTATTTCTTTTATAAAAAGACTGAGAGAATACCCAAACATAAAAGTAGATACAAATGGAATGAGTACCCAAGTTTTTGGGGATTACAAACAAGTGATGAATGCCATAAATACCGAAATGGAGAATACTTTCCAAAATGGAAATGCTATAGTATTTACCCTTAAAGTTATCAATTCTGACTTAGAAGAAAAACCAACATTTTAATCTTCATACAAATGGAAGAGATTACACACATAATTACAAATCTGGATTTTAATTGGAGCATTATTGAAAGTGTAGCCGTCCTGTTCAGTATCCTCTACGTAATACTTGCTGCAAAAGAAAATATATGGTGTTGGGCAGCCGCTATTATTAGTGTTTCTCTTTACATATACATTTGTTATACCTCAAAATTATATCCTGAAACAGGCCTGCAAATATTTTACTTTATAATGGCAATAATTGGTTATTATATGTGGAACAAAGAAGATAAGGAAAAGATAAAAGAATGGTCGGAAATAAAACATTTACTGATTATTTTTGCGGGAGCAATCCTTACTTTTTTTATGGGATTTTGTTTTTCTACTTATACCGATTCACAAATGCCAATTATCGATTCGTTTACCACCGTATTTAGCATAATAGCAACTTATATGGTGATTAAAAAAGTATTAGGAAATTGGCTGTATTGGATTGTGATAGATGCTGTATCTATTCATTTATATTTCAACAGAGATTTACATTTGACTTCCCTCCTTTTTGTAGCATATACTATTATAGCTATTTTTGGTTATTTTTCTTGGATGAAGAAAATGAAAACAAATGAATAAAATAATTGTAACGGGACCAGAAAGCAGTGGAAAAACTACACTGTGCAAACAATTATCCGAACATTTCAATCTTCCCTTTAATAAAGAATACGCAAGAGAATACTTAAATAAATTAAACAGGAAATATAAACAAGACGATTTAGTAGAGATTGCAAAAGAACAACTACAAAACGAACAACTAACAACTAACAACAAGAAACTATCCTTACACGACACCGACCTTATCACCATAAAAATATGGAGTAATTACAAATATGGAAGTTGCGACAAGTGGATTATAAATCAGATTGAAAAACAAAAAACAGAAAATCGTTTTTATCTTTTATGTCAGCCCGACATACCATGGAAAGAAGACCTACAAAGAGAAAACCCAAACGATAGAGAAGAACTTTTTGAAATCTACAAAAAGGAATTAGAAGATTTGGGACACAACTATTTTATTGTAGAAGGAGAAAACAGGAAGGAAAAAACGTTAGAAAAACTCTTAACTAGTTTCTAGTCACTATCAACTTTTTACTTACCTTTGCCGAGTCTTAAAAGGGGTGCCTAACGGCTGAGATCATACCCATTGAACCTGAGGTGGTAATTCATCCTAGGGAAATGAGTTTTCATTTAATAAACATACATCAACCCCATAATGTGTGTAATGTTAACTAAAAAAATAAAGAAATGTTTAACAAAAAATTGAGTATTGCTGTACTTATGGCTTTGCCTATTATAGGCTTTGCACAGCAACAAGACAGTATTCCAATGAGTCAGTTATTGGAAGAAGTAAATGTAAAAAGTACCATAGCGGGAGAAAAAACCCCAATGGCTTTTACCAATATTTCCGAAAAGGAAATTGAAAAAACGAATTTAGGTCAGGATTTACCTTACCTTATTTCACTTACTCCATCTGTGGTTTCTTCTTCAGATGCAGGAGCGGGTATCGGTTACACTTATATGACAATAAGAGGGACGGACGCCAGCAGAATTAATGTTACTATTAATGGTATTCCGTTAAATGATTCGGAAAGTCAAGGTGTTTGGTGGGTAAACATGCCCGATTTTACTTCTTCTGTAAGTAACATCCAAATACAAAGAGGAGTTGGTACTTCTACAAATGGAGGATCTGCTTTTGGTGCAACTGTAAACTTACAAACGGATGGTTTAAGAAGTCAAAAGTATCTTACTACTTCTAATTCTGTTGGGTCTTACAATTCTGTAAAAAACAATGTAGAATTCGGTACAGGTTTATTAAACGGTAAGTTTACTTTAGATGGTAGAATTTCTAAAATTACTTCTGACGGATATATCGATAGATCTTCTGCAGATTTAGAATCCTTTTATTTTGCAGGAGGATATTATGGTGAATCTTCTTCTTTAAAGGCAATTGTATTTTCTGGTCATGAAAGAACAGGACAATCTTGGTATGGAGTTCCTCAATCTTACTTAGATTCTAACAGAACTTTCAATCCGTACAACTACGAAAATGAAGTAGATGATTATGCACAGACTCATTTTCAATTGCATTATAATAAGCAATTCAATCCGAAAACTTATTTTAATGTAGCTACTCACTACACTAAAGGAGGTGGATTTTACGAACAATATATTGGCACCAATCACAACTCTATTATTTATAATGGAGATTATATTTTTGGACAAAACAACCTTTCTTTTTACGGATTAGAAGATACGGTATCAAATCTTGTAAGAAGAAAATGGTTGGATAATGATTTTTACGGAACTACTTTCTCTTTAAACCATTCTACTAGCAAATTAAACTTAATTGTTGGTGGAGCTGCAAACACATATGTTGGTCAGCATTATGGAAAAGTAATTTCTACAGAAATTCATGAAGATTTAGACCATGAATACTACAGAAATGAAGCTACAAAAAACGATATGAATGTTTATGTAAAAGCAGATTATGCTGTAACTTCTAAGTTAAATACATATATAGATCTACAGGCTAGAGCTATAGATTACACTTTTGAAGGATTTGATGCAAATGGAAACATTGAAGACCAAACAGTAAACTTAAAGTTCTTTAACCCAAAATATGGTCTATTTTACTCCTTATCTGATAATTCTTCATTTTACGCATCTTACTCTGAAGGAAAGAGAGAACCAAATAGAAACGATTATGTAGAAAGCTCTCCTAACTCCAGACCTACTCCTGAAACTTTATTCGACACAGAATTAGGATATAAATTTAATTCTAAAAACTTAGCCTTTGGTATTAACTTATATAATATGGATTACAAAAATCAACTTATAAATACTGGAGAAATAAATGATGTTGGATCTTCTGTTCACTCTAATATTGATGAATCGTACAGAAAAGGAATTGAGTTAGAAGCAGCGGTAAAAATAACTAATAAATTAAGCTGGAGTGGTAACCTTACTTTCTCTAAAAACAAGATTGTAGAACATACTGAGTTTATTGATAACTGGGATATTTGGGTTAAAGATGACTCTTCATACTCTAATACTGACATTTCTTTTTCACCAAACCAAATTGCGGCTTCTCAATTTAACTATATAGTTTCTGATAAATTGAACGCTTCTTTAATTACAAAACATGTAGGTTCTCAATATATCGACAACACACAATCTACTGAAAGGATGTTAGACGCTTACACAGTAAACAATCTGCTATTCTCTTACCAATTGGACTTTAAAAAGGTGAAAGATGCTAGAATTACTTTATTAATAAACAATATATTTGACCAAGAATATACAAACAGAGCTTGGATTTATCGTTTTGTTTCTGAAGGATGGGACCCAAGAGGAGTAGCAAACCCTTACACAGAAGCAGATTCTGATGGATATAATATGACTGGATATTTCCCACAAGCAGGTAGAAATTATTTACTAGGACTTACTTTAGGATTTTAAAAACACATTGAAAAAACACTTAAAAAAAGCCCACCTAATAAGTGGGCTTTTTTTATAATTCTCTCACATAAGCAAATTATACTCTCTAATAACTAATATCTAACATCTATATATTATATTTGCCACTTAACTACACTTTAATGGATTATAATACAGACAGAGAACATCTTATCATTCCAGAATACGGAAGACATGTTCAGAAGATGGTAGCACACGCTACATCACTTACCGATAAAAAAGAAAAAGAAGATTGCGTAAATGCAATTATCAGCTACATGGGGCAATTAAATCCGCATTTAAGGGATATCCCAGACTACAAACACAAATTGTGGGATCATTTATTTATAATGTCTCGTTTCGAATTAGATATCGACTCTCCTTACGATAAACCATCTCCCGAAAAATTAGCAGAAAAACCAGAGCCAATGGCTTATCCTAATTCTAGTTTTACATTTTCCTATTACGGAAAACATATAGAAACTATGATTGCAACCGCTATTCAGATGGAAAAAAAAGAAGATAAATTTATACTTACAGGTATGATTTTAAATCATATGAAAAAATGTTATTTAGCTTGGAGCAAAAGTTCTGTGGACGATCAAACGATATTTAAACATTTAGATAAACTTTCGAAAGGGGAATTACAAGCTCACCCCGATTTTAAAATTATTGATGATGAAAAAGCAGCTAAGAAAAACACGGCTAAATACACTAAAAATAATCATCAAAAAAACAAGAATAATAAATACAAGAAAAAAAGATATTAATGGCAACTTTTAAAGTACAGGGAGGATTAAAACTAAAGGGAGAACTACGCCCACAAGGAGCAAAAAATGAAGCACTACAAGTACTTTGTGCTGTTCTTTTAACTCCTGAAGAGGTAATAATGGAAAACGTTCCTAACATCCGTGATGTAAATATTTTAATTGACCTTTTAAGAGATTTAAATGTAAAGGTAAATCAGATTGATGCGGAAACATATAGTTTTAAAGCAGATGATGTAAATGTTGATTATCTTTCTTCTGAAGATTATAAAGTAAAAAGTAGCCGTATCAGAGGGTCTATTATGATTGTAGGACCACTTTTAGCTCGTTACGGAAAAGGATACATTCCAAGACCTGGAGGAGATAAAATAGGAAGAAGAAGAGTAGACACACACTTTATTGGTTTCGAAAGTTTAGGAGCCAAATTTGTATACGATAGTAAAGAAGAGTTTTACAGAGTTACTGCCGATAAGTTAAAAGGAACCTATATGTTATTAGATGAAGCTTCTGTAACTGGTACTGCAAACATTGTAATGACAGCAGTAATGGCAGAAGGTAAAACTACTATTTACAATGCAGCTTGTGAGCCTTATTTGCAACAACTTTGCCAGATGCTAAACTCTATGGGAGCAAAAATTACTGGAGTTGGATCTAATCTTTTACATATAGAAGGCGTAAAAAAACTAGGAGGATGTACCCACAGAATCCTTCCAGACATGATTGAAATTGGTTCGTTTATCGGATTAGCCGCTATTACACAATCCGAAATTACAATTAAAAATGTTAATTACGAAAAGTTAGGAGTTATCCCTTCTGTTTTTTCTAAATTAGGAATAAAAATGGAGCGTAGAGGAGATGATATTTATATCCCTGCACAAGAAAGTTATGAGATTCAAAATTTTATTGATGGTTCTATCCTAACTATTTCAGATGCTCCTTGGCCAGGATTCACTCCTGACTTATTAAGTATCGTTTTAGTAGTAGCTTCTCAAGCAAAAGGATCGGTTCTTATTCACCAAAAAATGTTTGAAAGCAGGCTCTTCTTTGTAGATAAATTAATTGATATGGGAGCACAAATTATACTTTGCGATCCGCACAGAGCGACCGTTATTGGTGCAGATCATCAATTTAAATTTAAAGCTACTACTATGACTTCTCCTGATATCAGAGCAGGGGTTTCTTTACTCTTAGCAGCACTTGCTGCAGATGGAGAAAGTACCATTCATAATATAGAACAAATTGATAGGGGATATCAAAATATTGACACAAGACTAAATGCTATCGGAGCAAAAATTACTAGAATAAACTAATCGTGAAAAAATTACTTTTAATTACACTTTGGTGTATATCTACTCTGTCTTATTCTCAAGATATAGGATTAAATATTGGAGATAAAGCTCCTGAACTTGCTTACGAAAGCCCAAAGGGAAAAATATTAAAACTATCTGAGTTAGAAGGTAAAATGGTTTTAATAGATTTCTGGGCATCTTGGTGCGGACCGTGCAGAAAAGAAAACCCTAATGTAGTAAATGCGTACTTACAGTTTTTCGATAAAAACTTTACACATGGAAATGGATTCGAAATATATAGCCTTTCATTAGATACCAAACAAAAATCTTGGGTAAAAGCAATAAATGACGACAAACTATTCTGGAAATATCATGTTTCTGACCTAGGAGGATGGAATTCAGAGGGATCTTCAAAATATCAAATAAGAAGCATACCTTCTAATGTAGTAATTGATAAAAATGGAATTATTATTGCTAAAAACTTAAAAGGAGCTTCTTTACACCGATTTCTGAATAGTAGTCTGACAAAATAATACATCTGACAAAATGTCCAATTCTTCTGTTTGGCAAAGTATTTTCAATATAAACTACTGAAAACCAAAATAGAATATTAAATTTAAGATGGCAAAGAAGAAAAAAGAAAAAGTAGAAGAGGTTGAAAACAAAACTGAAGAAATAAAAATTCAGGAAGAGGAAATAAAAACACCTCCTACAACAGAAGAGTTATTAGCTACTGAAAAAGATAAGAACTTAAGACTATTTGCAGAGTTTGAAAACTTCAGAAAAAGAACTGCAAGAGAAAGATTAGAGTTATTTTCCACTGCAAATAAAGACATTTTGACTGCTTTATTGCCAGTACTAGACAATTTTGAACGATCTATAAAAGCAAATAACTATACTGATACAGATGGTCCTGTTTTAATTTACAAACAATTAAAATCAGAACTAGAAAAAAAAGGATTGAAAGAAATGGAAGACCCTACAGGTAAGGAGTTAGACACTGAATTTCATGAAGCAATCACTAATATTCCAGCTCCTACAGAAGATATGAAAGGAAAAATTATCGACTCTGTGGAAAAAGGATACATGTTAGGAGAAAAAGTAATTAGATACACTAAAGTTGTTGTAGGAAATTAATATTATGTCGAAAAGAGATTATTACGAAACACTAGGGGTCAATAAAAGTGCAGATGCAAAAGAAATTAAAAAAGCATATAGAAAACTTGCTATAAAATTTCATCCGGATAAAAACCCTGACAATAAACAAGCGGAAGAAAAATTTAAGGAAGCTGCTGAAGCATATGATATTTTATCTAACACAGAAAAAAAACAACGATACGATCAATTTGGCCATGCCGGAATGGGAGGAGGAGCTGGTAGAGGAGGGTTTTCAGGTGGAGGAATGAACATGGATGACATCTTCTCTCAATTTGGAGATATTTTTGGTGGAGGTGGTGGAGGATTTGGTGGTTTTGGAGGAGGAAACCAAAGAAGAAGAGTCGTAAAAGGAAGTAATTTAAGAATCCGACTAACACTTAACCTAAAAGATGTTGTAGAAGGAGTAGATAAAAAAATAAAAGTTAGAAAACTAGTTGTAGCTGAAGGAGTGACATATTCTACTTGTGGAAGCTGTCACGGGTCTGGTCAAATTACTAGAATTAGTAATACTATTTTAGGTCAAATGCAAACTTCTTCTCCTTGTCCTTCATGTAGTGGAAATGGGAAAAGTATAGATAAAAAACCTGCTGGTGCCGATCAAAATGGTATGATTCAGAAGGAGGAAACGGTTGAGATTTCGATTCCTGCAGGAGTGGAGGACGGAATGCAATTAAAAGTAAGCGGGAAAGGAAATGCTGCTCCAGGAAATGGAATTAACGGCGATTTACTAGTAGTTATTACAGTAGAAGAACATCCTGAATTGGTAAGAGATTCTTCTAATAATTTACATTTTGACAAATATATTAGCGTATCGGAAGCCGTTTTAGGTACATCAGTAGAAATACCGACAGTAAGCGGAAAAGTAAAAATAAAACTAGATTCTGGCACTCAAAGCGGAAAAACCCTACGACTAAAAGGAAAAGGAGTTCCTTCAGTAGAAGGGTACCGAACAGGAGACTTACTAGTTCATATTAATGTTTGGACTCCTCAAAAGGTAAATAAAGAAGAAAAACAATTCTTTGAAAAGTATAAGGAATCAGAAAATTTTGTTCCTAATCCTACAAATAAAGACAAGTCCTTTTTTGATAAAGTAAAAGAAATGTTTGGGTAAAATATGAAAGAAAACATCTTAACAGCAAATAGTATAGTTAAAAGGTACGAAAGCCATCTTGCTTTAAATGATGTTAGTATTCAAATTCCTAAAGGGAGTATTTACGGACTATTAGGACCAAACGGAGCGGGTAAAACCACTCTTATGAAAATAATAAACCAGATAACAGCTCCAGATAAAGGAAAACTTATTTTTGATGGAGAACTTCTACAAAGAAAACACATTTCACAAATAGGATACCTACCAGAAGAAAGAGGATTGTATAAAAAAATGAAGGTTGGAGAACAATCTTTATACCTAGCTCAACTAAAAGGAATGAGCAAAAAAGAAGCTTCCGAAAAACTTAAATACTGGTTCGAAAAACTAGACATCTTACAGTGGTGGGATAAAAAAGTGGAAGAACTGTCAAAAGGAATGGCGCAAAAAGTACAATTTGCAGTTACCGTTATTCATAATCCGGACTTGCTTATCTTTGACGAGCCTTTTTCGGGTTTTGATCCTGTAAATACAGCAATTATCCGGAACGAAATACTTGAATTAAAAAAACAAGGAACATCAATTATTTTCTCTACGCACCGAATGGAATCTGTAGAAGAAATTTGTGATGAAATTACTTTAATTGATAAAGGAAAATCTATTTTACAAGGAGAAATAAATTCAGTAAAAGATAGTTTCCGTAGCAATACTTTCGAGTTTCAATGTAATACTGAAAATCTTATTTTAGATAATTTCACAACTCTAGATAAAGACGATAACAAATATATTGTTCAAATTCCGGAAGGGAAAAACTCAAAACAATTAATTGAAGAAATCTTAAAGTCTTCAGAAATCATCTCTTTTAAGGAAAAAATTCCATCTATGGAAGAAATATTCATTAAAACGGTACAAAATGGATAAAATCTGGCTCATCATAAAAAGAGAATACTCAGTAAGAGTTCGTAAAAAGTCATTTATAATAATGACTATAGTTACTCCTATCCTATTAGGTCTGTTATTATTTGCTCCAAGTTATCTTAGTTCTGTTAGCTCGGATATGGAACAAGAAGAAGTGAAAAATATCGCAATCATTGAAGAAGGATCTTTCTTCTCCGATAAACTAATGAATTCAAATTATCTTAATTTTACTCAGATTCCAAAATCAGAAGGGGAAGTGATAAAAAATAATTTTTCCGCATCTGCATATTACGCAATAGTTAATTTTACAGATGATGATACTGTAAACATTATTTCTGAAAAACAAATGAGTAAAATTACTCTAAATGATTTAGAAAGTAAAATATATAATATAAGGGAAATCCAAAACTATAAAGACGCAAATGTCAATTTAGATTTATTAAAAAAACTCTCCCCTCAACTTACCTTTAACAGTATCATTGTAACAGAAGAAGGGAACGAAACAGGAGCAAACTCCGAAATCAGATCTGTATTAGCTTTTGTTTTTGGTTTTTTAATCTACATATTTATCTTTATGTATGGTAGTTTGGTAATGAGAGGAGTTATAGAAGAAAAAACAAATAGAATAGTAGAAGTAATTATATCCTCCGTAAAACCATTTCAGTTATTAATAGGGAAGATTATAGGAGTTGCTTTAGTTGGGTTCACTCAATTTGTACTATGGGTTATTCTTAGTTTAGTAGTAGCAAATATTGCTGAAGCAAGTTTTATGGAAGAAAACCAAGTAGGGATTTTCGAAAACATTCGCAATCTACTAGTAAATATTAATATCTTATCACTATTATCACATTTTTTATTCTACTTTATTGGAGGATACTTATTGTATAGCTCCTTTTTTGCTTGTATTGGAGCAGCTGTCGATAACGAGTCGGATACACAGCAAATGATACTACCAGTAACTATTCCTCTTATATTATCTTTAAGTATGATAGAAGCTGTAATCAACAATCCTGATGGAACACTTGCTTTTTGGATGTCTATTTTCCCCTTAAGCTCTCCTATTATTATGATGGTTCGACTACCTTTTGGAGGAGTAGAAAACTGGGAAATACTATTTTCCCTTTCTGTATTGATCCTTTCCTTCCTTATTACTACATGGATTTCTTCAAGAATTTATCGAATTGGAATATTAATGTACGGTAAAAAAGCCAGTTTTAAGGAGTTGATAAGGTGGATTAACTTTAAGGGATAAAAACTATTTTTCATTGAAAAAGGGGGGATTTCATAAAATACCATCTATTTCATCTCTATTTTTATTATTTTAACTAACATGTTAACTTACTGATTATGTGTGCCTTAACTATACTGCGAACATCAATTTGTTAAAAAACATGAATAATTCTATTTGCCAAGAGATTAGATATACTTACATTTGCCATTGTATTAACCAAAAACATAAAAAAAATTATGAAAAAAAATTTACGTAACGTATTAGTTCTTGCTTTAGGACTAACTACAACAATTGTTTCAGCTCAAGACGTGAATGTTGACTCTAGAACTAGAATTGACAACACTGAATCTGAAGCTAGAACAGCAACACAAAGATTAACAGTTGGTGCATCTTGGGGTGGATCTGATTGGGGTATTCATGCTTCTTCAGACTTAAGCTATGATGTAGCAGGTGGAGCTACAACTAACTCTATCTATGAAGCTTATGTTTCTACAGATGTTATGGGCTTTGCTACTTTAACTGCTGGTCGTCAAGATTTAAGTTTCGGTTCAGGAGCTTTAATCTCTTCTAACTCTTGGGGAATGGGTAGATACACTAATGATGGTGTTTCTTTATCTACAAACCTTGGTGGATTTGACATTAATGTTGGTACTATCGGTGGTCTTGATATGGACAACCAATACATCAATGCTTCTGGAAGTTTTGCAGGTGCTGATGTAAACGTATTAATGTTAAACAACGGTGATCTTTCTGCTCACGGTTATGATTTATCTTACGGAATGGGAGACTTCTCTTTATCTGCAAGTATGAACTCTGACTTTGATGGTGATGAGATGACTTCTTATGGTGTTTCTTACCAAGTATTTGATAACATGTCAGCTTCTTATACAATGACTGCTTATGATGGTGCTTTTAACATGGACAACACTGCTATGTCAGGTGGATGGGCTAATGGTGTTTTAGGATACCAAGCTGCTGGTTCTGATGTTGCTTCTATTGGAATCAACTATGACTTAGGTGGAATTAACTTAGGATACACTATGCATACAGTAACTGCTGAAGACGGTACTGAAAGTGAGTCTTCTTCAATGACATTAGATTACGCATTAACAGACAATGCTTCTATTGGTCTTGCTAAGTTAGGAGGTTCAGATGCTGAAAACACTTGGATTACTATCTCAATCAGACCGTAATTACAGTTAAATAAATTCTTAAAAAGAGGGACTATATGTCCCTCTTTTTTATGCTTTATTCTAGCAATTAACATCAATTTGTTAGTAAAGAGAAGGGAATATGCTTTCTATTTACTATTAACATTTTTATATTTGCCCTAATATTAATCATTAAAAATTAAAACAATGAAAAATTTATTTTTAACTGCAGTACTAGCTTTGTCAACTTTAGCTGCTTCTGCACAATTCATGGTAGTTACAACTTATGATGGCGACCAAGAAGAAAGAGTAGACCAATTAACAGCTAACTTAGGTTTCGGTTACCAAGTAATGGACGGAATTACTGTTGGTGTTGTTAAAAACGGAGAAGAGTATGACTTATGGGGAAGATATGACCTAGGAGCTTACATGGACGGTGCTTACTTATCTTTACAAGCTCCAAGAGAAGATGCAGCGGACAACATGAAAATTGGTGTTGGATGTTCTTTCAATGTATGGAATGCATTGTACATTGAACCAAACTACACTATGCCTGCAAAAGCTGATGAAAATGACGAAAGAGAAGGTTCTTTCAATATTGGAATTGGATACAGATTCTAAGAAATAAGAATTTATATAATAAAAAAACCATCTCATTATGAGATGGTTTTTTTATGCCTATAATTTCCTTTAAGGAATATTAATTTAAATCAGTTGTTTTAATTTTTCTATTACAGCAGACATACCAGTTGCATCAGGACCTCCTGCAGTAGCAAAGAAAGATTGACCTCCACCACCACCTTTTACTTCTTTTGACACTTCCCTAATCATCTTACCGGCATCTATTCCCTTCTCCACTAAATCATCCGTAACCATTATAGTTATCAGAACCTTATTGTTATTTTCTGAAACTAACATTAACACCAAATTAGATTCTGATTTTCTTAGTTTAAAAGAAAGGGATTTCATATCATCCGCATCAATATTTACTTTTTCAGCAATTACCCTTACTGAATTAATCTCTACAGATTTTGTTACTAATTCTTTCTCCAACATATTAATCTCTAAAGATTTGTAACTCTCCATCTTTTTAGATAATATCTTATTCTCTTTCAAAACATCTTCTATTCCTTTAACCAGATCTTTATTCTTTATCAAACTACTTAAAGTTGTAATAGTACTCTCTAAATTATTATAATAATCAGACAAAGCGTTTGCTGTTATTGCCTCAATTCTACGAATTCCAGCAGATGTCGAACTCTCGCTCTTTATTTTAAACGACAATACCTCTGAAGTAGAAGAAACATGAGTCCCTCCACACAGTTCTATCGAATTATTAAACTGAATAGCTCTTACCATATCTTCATACTTCTCTCCAAATAACATGATAGCTCCCATCTTTTTCGCTTGGGATATTGCAATATTATTATATTCTTGTAAACTGATATTCTTTTTAATTTTATTATTTACTTTTCTTTCTATCAGAATAATTTCTTCATCCGAAAGTTTAGAAAAATGTGTAAAATCGAACCTCAAATAATCAGGACAAACTAAAGATCCTTTCTGCTCTACATGATCACCTAAAACCTCTCTCAAACTTTCATGTAATAAATGAGTTGCCGTATGATTTCTAGCAGAAGACTTCCGTTTATCTTTATCTACCTTTGCTATAAATCTACTATTTAAGTTTTCTGGCAATCTGTCCGAAATATGAATAATTAAATTATTCTCTTTTTTTGTGTCTAATATTTCTATCGATTCAGTATCGTTTACAATAACTCCAATATCACCAACTTGACCTCCTCCTTCTGGGTAAAAAGGAGTTAAATTAAATACTAATTGAAATAAGTCCTCATCTTTAGTTTTAACCTTTCTGTACCTAGTAATTTGCACCTCTGTTTCTAAGGTATTGTAACCAATAAACTCTTCTTTATCATCCTCTAATAAAGTAACCCAGTCTGAAGCTTCCATTTTTGTTGCTTTTCTAGATCTATCTTTTTGCTTCACCATCTCTGAGTGAAACACATCTAAATTTAATTCCAAATTATTTTCTGATAAAATAAGGGATGTTAGATCTAAAGGAAACCCATAAGTATCATAAAGTTCAAATACTAACTCTCCAGACACTATCTTATCCTCATTCTTCATTATCACATCTAACCTCTTCAAACCTTCTGACAAAGTCCTTAAAAAGGAATTTTCTTCTTCTTTTACTACTTTTGTAATTAAATCCTTCTGAGATTTTAATTCAGGGAAAGTATCTCCCATTTGTTCACATAAAACTTCTACTAACTGATACATAAAAGCCTCTTTCATATCTAAAAAAGTGTACGAATATCTCACAGCTCTTCTAAGTATTCTTCTAATAACATAACCCGCTTTAACATTAGAAGGTAATTGACCGTCTGCAATAGAAAAAGAAATAGCTCGTATATGATCCGATATTACTCTCATTGCAATGTCTACTTTTTCATCTGCACCGTAATCAAGTTCACTTAAACTCTCTATTTTAGAAATTATTGGAGTAAAAACATCTGTCTCATAATTTGATTTTACACCTTGCATTATCATGCAAAGCCTTTCAAATCCCATTCCAGTATCAACATGCTTATTTGGCAAAATCTCTAATGAAGAATCAGATTTACGATTGTATTGCATGAAAACTAAATTCCATATTTCAATCACTTGAGGGTGATCTTCATTTACTAAAGTAGTACCATCAACTAAATTTCTCTCTCTATCTTCTCTATTATCAAAATGAATTTCAGAGCAAGGACCACAAGGGCCAATTTCACCCATTTCCCAAAAATTATCTTCTTTGTTTCCATTTAGAATTCTGTCTTCTGGTAGATATTTTTTCCAAAAATTAAAAGATTCCATATCTTTATCTAATTTATCTACTTTATCCCCCTCAAATACAGTAACAAATAACCTATCTTTATCTAATTCACATACTTTCGTTAAATATTCCCAAGCCCAATCAATTGCTTCTTCTTTAAAATAATCTCCAAACGACCAATTTCCTAACATCTCAAACATAGTGTGGTGATAAGTGTCATGCCCAACTTCCTCTAAATCATTATGTTTCCCTGAAACCCTCAAGCATTTTTGAGAATTAACTATTTTTGAATTTTTTATTTTAGTATTACCTAAAAATAAATCCTTAAATTGATTCATTCCCGCGTTAGTAAACATTAAAGTTGGATCGTCTTTAACAACCATTGGGGAGGAGTTTACAATTCTATGACTTTTACCTTTAAAAAACTTTATAAAACTATCTCTTATTTCTGCAGATTTCATTTTCATTTATTATTTACACATCAGTTTGTTAGGAATCAGATAAGTAAAAAAACGTAATTTACTATATTTTAATACCTTTGCACAACTTTTTATTAATATGGCAAAAGTAAAATATTATTACGATACTAAAACCCTCAATTATCAGAGAATTGAAAAAACTAATTGGGATAAACTGAAAAATATTCTTATCTATCTAGGAGCATCCGCTTTTTGCGGGATTATAATGATTGTCATTTTCTTTCAATTTTTTGATAGCCCTAAGGAAAAAAGACTAAAAAGAGACATTTCTAATCTACTTACTCAATATAATTTACTGAATGAAGATTTACAAGGAATTAATTTAGTATTAAAAGACATGCAAGATAGAGATGATAATATTTATAGAGTCATTTTTGAAGCAGACCCAATTCCATCTTCTATCAGAAAAGCAGGTTTTGGTGGAGCAAACAGATATAGATACCTAGAAAATATGTCTAATTCTAATATCATAACTGAAATCTCAAAGCAAATTGATATAATCTCTAAACAGATTTATATTCAATCTAAATCTTTTGATGAGGTTATAGAATTAGCAAAAAATAAAACCGAAATGCTAGCTTCCCTCCCTTCAATTCAGCCTGTTGCAAATAAAGACCTTAAAAGAATGGTCAGTGGATATGGAATGAGAATACACCCTGTTTATAAAACAAGAAAAATGCATGAAGGAATGGATTTTACAGCATCTATTGGAACTCCTATTTATGCTACCGCAAATGGAACAGTTATAAAATCAACCTATGCCAGAGGAGGCTATGGTAAGCATGTAATTATTAAACATGGAAGATTTGGATATGAAACATTATACGCACATATGAATCAAATTAACGTCAAGAAAAATCAAGTTGTTAAAAGAGGGGAGATAATAGGTTATGTTGGGAATACTGGGCTTTCAGTAGGTCCTCACTTACACTATGAAGTACATAAAGATGGAAGGAAATTAAACCCATCCTATTTCTATCATAACGATCTTTCTCCTACTGAATATAATAGACTAATTGAATTGTCCTCAAAAGAAAACCAATCCTTTGATTAATGCCAAAGTTAAAAGCTAATATAGAAAAATTATTTTACCCTATTGGTGAAGTTGCTCAAATTTACAATGTAAATGTATCTTTAATTCGATTTTGGGAAAAGGAATTTGACATATTAAAACCAAAAAAAAATAAGAAGGGGAATAGAATGTTTACAAAAACCGACATGGGTAATTTAGACATTATTTTTCATTTGGTAAAAGAAAGAGGATTTACCTTAGAAGGAGCAAAAAAGAAATTAAAAGAAAATAAAGAAGACACTATTGACTCAATTTCTATTATAAAAAAACTAAAGGAAATAAGAGGGTTTTTGACAGATTTAAGAGAAGAACTCTAGAATATACTATCAAATCTACTTTATGAAAAAGGAGGATAAAATAGAGATTACTCGAAAAATTAAAGAAGCAATACAAGAAACAAATCTTAAAATTAAGAAATACTCCGAATTAAGTAAACCTATATCCCCAGAAAACGCAATTGGAAGGGTTTCCCGCATGGATGCTATTAACAACAAAAGTGTTGTCGAAGCAGCTCTTAGGGAGTCTGAGAAGAAATTAGAGGATTTAAAATTTGTTGAAGGATTAATTAATAAAGATTATTTTGGTATGTGTGTTAATTGTAAATCTCAAATACCTATTGGTAGAATTTTATTTCGTCCACAAAGTAAAATATGTATAAATTGCGCTAATTAGTAATTCTGTATCTTTGCAATATGAAAATTTACACAAAAAAAGGGGATAAAGGTATAACTCAATTACTTGGAGGTAGTATGGTAGACAAATTTGACCCAAAAATTGAGGCGTATGGGAATATTGATGAACTAAATTCCTATATCGGAAATATTCACGATCAGGATATTAAAAAAAATCATAAAGAATTTTTAATTTTTATTCAAATTCAACTTTTAAATTTAGGAAGTATAATTTCTTTTGACGGAGAAAAAAAGAAAATACAATTACCACAAGTATCAGACACTGATGTTCAAAGAATTGAAGAAGAAATTGATCTTTTAGAACAAGATTTGCCTGCTCTCACCCAGTTTATATTACCTTCCGGGCATCCAGACTCTTCATTATGTCATATTGCCAGAACTGTTTGTAGAAGGGCGGAAAGAGGAGTTGTTTTTCTTTCTTCAAAAGGGGAGAATCATGAAATTGCCATTCAATTTCTAAATAGACTTTCCGACTATCTTTTCGTTTTAGCTCGAAAGATTCTAATAGAAAACAACAAATCTGAAATCTACTGGAAATAGTTGGTCTTATCCTTGGCTAATTCATCAGAAATTTTATTTTTGCATAAAAAATAGAATACTATGTATTGGACTTTAGAATTAGCATCAAAATTAGAAGACGCACCTTGGCCTGCAACAAAAGAAGAATTAATCGATTTTGCAATCAGATCAGGAGCTCCGATGGAAGTTGCGGAGAACTTACAAGAACTAGTAGAAGAGGAACAGGGACAAATTTGGGAGAACATTGAAGAAATTTGGCCTGACTACCCTTCAAAGGAAGACTTCTTTTTTAATGAAGATGAATATTAATAAAGAATCAATTACTCTTACCTAAAAAAATACAAATGGCTTTACTAGATATTATCGGTAAAATTTTCGGAAACAAATACGAGAAAGATGTAAAAAACATCATGCCAATTGTCGTTCAAATAAACTCTGAATTTTCTAAATTAGAAGGGATTTCTAATGACCAATTAAGAGAAAAGACAAGAGAATTAAAGAAACAAATATCAGATTTTACTTCAACTGAAAAAGAGAATGTAAAACAATTAAAAGAAAAAGCAGAATCAGATATCTCTCCTGAAGAAAAGGAAAATTTATACGACCAAATTGACAAAGAAGAAGAGATTATAATTTCGAAAACAGAAGAAATTTTAAACTCTATATTACCTATTGCATTTGCTATTGTAAAAGAAACTGCCAGAAGATTTACAGAAAACAAAAGTATAATCGTAAGTGCTACCGATTTTGATAAAGACCTATCTGCAACTAGAGATTTTGTTAGTATAGAAGGAAGTCAAGCGGTTTATAAAAACAATTGGAAAGTAGCGGGAAACGCATTGGAATGGGCAATGGTTCATTATGACGTTCAGTTAATTGGTGGAATTGTGATGCATCAAGGTAAAATCGCAGAGATGCAAACAGGAGAAGGAAAAACTCTTTCCGCTACACTTCCAGTATTTTTAAATGCTCTTGCTGGATTAGGAGTTCATCTTATTACTGTAAATAATTACCTAGCAAAAAGAGATGCCGAGTGGATGGGACCTATTTTTCAATTCCATGGACTATCTATAGATTGTATTGATAACCATAGTCCAAATTCAGATAGTAGAAGAGAAGCTTACCTAGCAGATATTACTTATGGAACAAATAATGAGTTTGGTTTTGACTACTTAAGAGATAATATGGCTAAAAAACCAGAGGCTTTGGTTCAAAGAAAACATCATTACGCTATTGTAGATGAGGTGGATTCTGTTTTGATAGATGACGCAAGAACTCCACTAATTATTTCGGGACCAACTCCTAAGGGAGATGTACATGAATTTAACGAACTTAAACATAAAATTGAGAAACTAGTTTCCTCACAAAAACAATATGTAAATACAGTTTTATCCGACTCCAAAAGATTAATAAAAGAAGGGAATGCAGAAGATGGTGGATTTAACTTATTAAAAGCCTTTAGAGGATTACCAAAAAACAAAGCTCTTATTAAATTTTTAAGTGAGGACGGAATAAGAGCACAATTACAAAAGACTGAAAATTTCTACATGCAAGAGCAAAATAAGCACATGCATAAAGTAGATGAGGAATTATTTTTTGTAATTGACGAAAAAAATAACTCTATTGAACTTACAGAAAAGGGAATAGAGATAATGACTGGAAATGCGGAAGACAAAGACTTTTTCATTATGCCAGATGTTGGTAGTGAAATATCCATTCTAGATAGCTCTGATTTATCTGAAAAAGAAAAATCTTCTAAAAGGGAGGTTTTAATGAGAGATTTTTCCATAAAAAGTGAAAGAATACATACTGTAAATCAATTACTAAAAGCATATACTCTATTTGAAAAAGATGTAGAGTATGTAGTGATGGACAACAAAGTAAAAATTGTTGATGAACAAACAGGTCGTATTATGGATGGTCGGAGATATTCTGACGGGCTACATCAAGCTATTGAAGCAAAAGAAAATGTAAAAATTGAAGCTTCTACTCAAACATTCGCTACCATTACATTACAGAACTATTTCCGAATGTATAATAAACTTGCGGGTATGACAGGTACTGCAGAAACGGAGGCTGGGGAATTTTGGGAGATATATGAACTTGACGTAGTCGCAATTCCTACTAACAGACCTATTATAAGAAAGGATAAAGATGATTTAGTTTATAAAACTAACCGAGAGAAATATAATGCAGTAATTGAAGAAATTGTTTCGCTTACAGAAGCAAGAAGACCCATATTAGTAGGTACAACTTCTGTAGAAATTTCAGAGTTACTCGGAAGAATTTTAAAAACTAGAGGAATAAAACACAATATTTTAAATGCAAAACTACACCAAAGAGAAGCCGATATTGTTGCTGAAGCAGGAAACGCATCTGTAGTAACTATTGCTACAAATATGGCGGGTAGAGGAACGGATATTAAGTTATCCGACCAAGTAAAAGAAGCTGGTGGGTTAGCTATTATTGGTACAGAAAGACACGATTCTAGAAGAGTAGACAGACAGTTAAGAGGTCGTGCTGGTAGACAAGGAGATCCTGGATCTTCTCAATTCTTTGTTTCTTTAGAGGACAAGCTAATGAGACTTTTCGGATCAGAGAGAATTGCCAAACTTATGGACAGGATGGGATTAGAAGAGGGAGAAGTTATATCTCATTCCATGGTAAATAAATCTATTGAAAGAGCTCAAAAGAAAGTAGAGGAAAATAATTTTGGTACTCGTAAAAGATTATTAGAGTATGATGATGTAATGAACAAACAAAGAGAGATCATCTACAAGAAAAGGAAACACGCTTTATTCGGAGAAAGATTATCTTTAGATGTATCTAATATGATATACGACACTTGTTATAATATTACAAATCAACATCATGAATTTAAGGACTTTAATTCTTATTCGAATGATGTAATGAGAATTTTAACAATAAGCAGTCCTGTTACAGAGGAAGAATTTTCAGATAAAAATGAAGATGAAATATTAAACATTACTTACGAAAGATGTTTAGAAAATTACAAAAACAAATCTTCTAATATAGCTAAAAGTGTTCTTCCTCAAATTACAGATGTATTTAAAAATCAGTCTGGAACTTACAAGAATATTGTAATACCATTTACAGATGGAATAAAAACCTTACAAGTAACAGCCGATTTAGAAGAATCTGTTGAAACAGAGGGAGCCAATATAGCTACTTCAATTGAAAAGGGAGTTACCTTAGCTATTATTGATGATTTTTGGAAAGAACATTTAAGAGAAATGGACGAATTAAAACAGTCCGTACAAAATGCTGTTTACGAACAAAAAGACCCTCTTTTAATTTATAAGTTTGAAGCAATTGATTTATTTAAAATTCTGATGAGTAAAGTAAATAAGGATATCGTTTCCTTTTTATTGAAAGCTGGAATTGATTCTGGAAACAATAAAATACAAGAAGAAAAAGCTATTGCAGAAGACACTAACATTAAAACTAGTAGATCGTCTGACTTAGCAGAACCAAATGTTGAAAATCTGAACAGAGCAGCTCAGAAACAAAAAACACAACCTATACGAACAGAGCAAAAAATTGAAAGAAACGCTCCTTGCCCTTGCGGAAGTGGTAAAAAGTACAAAAAATGTCACGGAAGATAAAAAGATGAAATTTATAAAATATATAATTAAATATCTATTTTATTTTATCTTACTAATAAATATCAATTCCTGTAAAACCTACAAACTTGTACCAGATATAGAGGATACTCCACAACACAATTTTAATATAAATTTATCGGGAGATACACCAAACTATTCTGAAATAAAATATTGGGTAGAACATCCTGAAAAAGAAAATCATTACACAAGTTTTCCCATAAATTACACAGATTCTTTATACCATTCTAATCCGGAAATAGATGTATTTTTTGTGCACCCCACTCTTTATTTTAAAGGAAATAGATGGAATGCTGATATTAATAACAAAAAACTAAATATAGAAATTGGTAATTCTGCTATTAAAAATCAGGCCTCTGTTTTTTTAGGAATTGCAAATATTTACGCTCCACATTACCGGCAAATGCACATTCAATCGTATTACGATTTGGAAAATGGTTATCAAGCTTTAGAAGTAGCGTATAAAGATATTGAAGATGCTTTTCTATATTATTGGAAACATGAAAATAAGGGAAAGAAATTTATAATAGCGGGACATAGTCAAGGAACGACAATTAATGAACTTCTTCTTAAGAGATTAATTTTACAAAATGAAGATATGCGAAATAACTTATTAATCTCCTATCTTCCAGGAATGCCAATTATACCATTTCATAAAGAATTACCTCCTTGCAGTTCTCCTAATCAATTGGATTGCTACCTTTCGTGGCGTACATTGGCAGAAGGACACTTACCATCTGGATGGGATACTAACGATAGTATTTCTTCTGTAAATCCTATTAGTTGGGAAATAGATACTTTAACTTCTGAGAAAGAAAATCATTTAGGAATTCTATTTCAAAATCATAAAATACATTATCCTAATTCGGTAACGGTATATAATAATAAAGGAGTAGTTTGGATAAAACCTATAAAAATTCCTTTTGCTCGTTTTTACCGAATGGAAAATTATCATGTTGCAGATTATAATCTGTTTTGGATAAATATAAGAGAGAACCTAAGATACCGATTAAAAGAAAATGGAGACAACTAATAAAAAGAGATGTAATTGGCCAAAAGATGATGCTTTATATATTGAGTATCATGATACCGAATGGGGAGTTCCTGTATATGAAGATGCCAAAATATTTGAATTTTTATTATTAGAAACTTTTCAGGCGGGGCTTAGTTGGATTACTATTTTAAGGAAAAGAGAAAATTTCAGAACATCATTCAACAACTTTGACTACAAAAAAATTGCTAATTACTCGGATGAGAAATTAGAAGAACTCAGATTAGATGCAGGAATAATCCGAAATAGATTAAAAATAAAATCAGCCAAAACAAATGCCATTGCCTTTATGGAAGTACAAAAAGAGTTTGGGACTTTTAGTAAATACCTTTGGAATTTTGTAGATGGAAAACCCGTACAAAATAACTTTATGAGCATGAGTGAAATGCCTGCCAATACTCCTTTATCGGATAAAATAAGTAAGGACCTAAAAAGTAGAGGTTTTAAATTTGTAGGCTCAACTATTATTTATGCACACATGCAAGCCATGGGAATGGTAAACGACCACACCATAGATTGTTTCCGACATAAAGAAGTTAAGATTTCTTAGTATTCTTTTTCATTGCATCCACCGCTAATAAACTACTTTGAATTTGCATTTGCAAGTCTCCAACATTGTCTGGAGAATAGGGCATAAATATGGTACTCGTATTATTCTCAGAAAGTTTAGCTACTGTTTCATAATGTTGTGTCATAAATAACATATTCATTACATCTTGGCTTGTTACATGATCTTCCATAGCTAGTTTTACTTCTGCAACAGATTCTTTTAATCCATTAGCAATTGCTATTCTTTGCTGGGCTATTCCTTCTCCAGCCAATCGTTTACTTTCCATATCTGCTTCTGCTGCGGCAACTACTCTAATCTTTGCAGCTTCAGCCTCTTCCTTAGCAGCTTCCTTCATTCTTTTTGCAGCATTTATCTCATTCATGGAATGTTTTACTTTTGCATCTGGATCAATATCCGTAACCAATGCTTTTATAAAGTCAAAACCAAATTGTCTCATTGTACCTGAAAGTTCATTTTTGACAGCAAAAGCAATTTTCTCTTTCTCCGCAAAAACATCATCTAACTCCATCCTAGGAACTTCTGAACGGATAGAATCAAAAACATAAGATTGAATTTGTTGTTCTGGATTATTTAATTCATAAAAAGAGTCTTTAATCCCTTCGATAGAGTCAATAACAAAAAATTGAACTGTAACTGTTATTTTCACAAATACATCATCCTTTGTTTTAGTTTCCACTTCAACAGGAAGCTCTCTAACTTTTAAATTTACAATTCCCGCAATACTATCGATTAAAGGAATTTTGAAATTTAACCCAGCTTTCGACACTTTATTAAACTTTCCTAATCGTTCAATCACAAAAGCGTGTTTTTGTTTTACCATAAACAATATTCCTTTTAGGAATAAAAATGTTACTACTATGTATATTATATTTTGAATTGGTAGATTTTCCATTTTATATAGTTTTAAATTAGATTTGTAAATATATCAAAAAATTCTGATAAAAAAAGGAACCTTTCGGTTCCTTAAATTTTATTTTAAATATCTGAAATCTTGATTATTTTTAATTTTCTGTAAAGATTCATATATCAATCGGATTACATTTTCTACATCATCCTTATGAACACTTTCTACAGTAGTGTGCATATACCTAAGTGCTAAAGAAATTAATGCAGAAGCAACGCCTCCTGTAGAATAAGCAAATGCGTCAGTATCTGTTCCTGTTGCACGAGACGCAGATGCTCTTTGGAAAGGGATTTTATTCTTTTCGGCTGCAGTAATTATAAGATCCAATAAATTATTTTGCACTGCAGGGCCATAAGTAAGTACAGGACCAGCACCACATTTTGTATCTCCTTGCTTAATTTTATTAATCATTGGAGTTCCAGTATCATGACAAACATCCGTTACAATAGCTACATCAGGTCTTATCGTATCTACAATCATCTGAGCCCCTCTCAAACCAACTTCTTCTTGTACAGAGTTGGTAATATACAATCCGAAAGGTAATTTCACTTTATTCTCTTTTAATAGACGAGCAACTTCCGCAATCATAAATCCTCCTATTCTATTATCTAGAGCTCTACCAACATAAAAGTTTTTGTTCAAAATCATAAACTCATCTTCATAAGTAACCACACAACCTACATGGATTCCTAACTTCTCAACCTCTTCTTTATCTTTTGCTCCACAATCTAAAAAGATATTATCCACTTTCGGAGATTTTTCTGTTCCTGCAGTTCTGGTGTGAATTGCTGGCCAACCAAATACTGCCTTTACCATTCCTTTTTTGGTATGAATATTTACTCTTTTAGATGGTGCAATCTGATGATCGGAACCACCATTTCTTCTTAAGTAGATATATCCATCTTTTGTAATATAATGCACAAACCAAGATATTTCATCTGCATGCGCCTCAATGACTACTTTATATTTAGCTTCAGGGTTAATTACACCAACTACCGTTCCGTAAGTATCTACAAAATGAGTGTCAATGTAAGGTTTTATATATTCCAACCACATTTTCTGACCTCCACTTTCAAATCCTGTAGGGGAAGGGTTATTTAAGTATTTTTCTAAAAAATCCTCTGACTTCTTAGTTATAATTTTCTTTTTTGCCATAATTTATTAATTTTCAAGATGCGAATATAAGAATTTTATCCTGCCCATCCTTCTCTATCTAGAGAGCGATACTGAATAGCCTCTGCAATATGTTCGCTTGTAATATTTTCCTTATTTGCTAAATCTGCTATTGTTCTGGATACTTTTAAAATTCTGTCGTAAGCACGAGCAGAGAGATTCAGTTTTTCCATTGCCATTTTTAGCATCTCACTACTTTCTTTATCTAATTTACAAAATTTCTGTAATTGTTTACTACTCATCTGAGAATTTGCATGCACCCTATCATCCTCAGAATATCTTGCCTCTTGTATCTCTCTGGACGCAATTACCCTTCCCCTAATATCTGAACTACTTTCTCCTTTTTCTTTGGATGACAACTCTGAAAAACTAACAGGAGTAACCTCAACATGCAAATCAATTCTATCTAAAAGAGGTCCGGAAATTTTATTCAAATATTTTTGAACCAATCCCGGAGGACATAAACAATCTTTTTCTGGATGATTATAATACCCACAAGGACATGGGTTCATAGAAGAAACCAACATAAAACTTGCAGGATAATCTACCGTAGATTTTGCGCGAGAAATAGTTACAACTCTATCTTCTAAGGGTTGTCTCATTACCTCTAAAACAGTTCTTTTAAACTCTGGTAATTCATCTAAAAATAAGACCCCATTATGTGCTAAAGATATTTCTCCAGGCTGAGGATTTGTTCCTCCTCCAACTAAAGCCACATCTGAAATAGTATGGTGTGGAGATCGGAAAGGACGAGAAGTCATCAAAGTGTCGTTAGCAGACATCCTACCTGCTACAGAATGTATTTTTGTAGTTTCCAAAGCTTCTTGCAAAGTAAGTGGAGGTAAAATCCCCGACATCCTTTTTGCCAGCATAGTTTTACCAGCTCCCGGAGGGCCAACCATGATTACATTATGACCACCAGCTGCTGCAATTTCCAAAGCTCTTTTTATATTTTCTTGTCCTTTTACATCCGAAAAATCTGGAATATTATTGTTTAATGCAGCATAAAATTCTGCTCTTGTATCCAACTCTGTTTTCTCTATCTCTATTTCTCCATTAAAAAAATCGATAAGTTGTTTTATATTATCAACTCCCAACACTTCAAGCTCGTTTACAATTGCGGCTTCTCTTGCATTTTCTTTTGGAAGTATAATTCCTTTATACCCTTCTTCCCTTGCTTTTACCGCAATGGGCAAAGCACCTTTTATATGATGAATTCCTCCATCTAATGAAAGTTCTCCCATTATTATGTAGTCAGAAATTTTGTTGGATTTTATTTGACCTGAGGCAGCTAAAATTCCAATAGCTAAAGGTAAATCATAAGAAGAGCCCTCCTTTCTAATATCAGCAGGTGCCATATTGATAATAATTTTCTTTCCTGGAATTCTGTAACCATTATTCTGAAGCGCCGCTCTAATTCTTTGCTCGGATTCTTTTACCGCATTATCAGGAAGTCCTACTAAATAGAATTTTATACCTGCCGTTACATCTACCTCAATAGTGATGGTAGTAGCGTATATTCCATTTACTGCAGACCCATAAGTTTTTACTAGCATATTCCATATTTATAGAATAGCTAATATACTAAAATAGATTTAATTTATTTAGAAAACTCTTCCAGACCTCTGTCTAACCAATCCTTAAAAAGATCTACCGTGCCATAATCTTGGTAATTGGCATTTTCTACTAATGTTTCTTCTTCATGATTTAAGAAAACATAATAAGGTTGAGAATTTGTGCCATAAGTATTGGCTTGAAGTACCATCCATTGATCTCCAATGGTTCTTACTTTTTTAGTTTTGCCAGCAAGAGTAGTTTCGTATTGATCCTCTTTTGGAAGTTTCGTTTTCAAATCCACATAAAGTGAGATTAAAACAACATCATTTTTAAGGATATTTTTAATAACCGGGTTTGACCAAACAGCTTGTTCCATCTCTCTACAATTTACACAAGCTTTACCAGTGAAATCAATTACAACTGGTTTACCAACTTTTTTAGCATAAGCTAATCCTTTATCATAATCATTAAAAGCCATTATCCCTTGAGGTCCTAAATGTTGTCCTTCTACATGTTCATCTGCACTACCACCTAATCTATTTCCTACTCCATAAGGTGATTCACTATATTCTAAAGGTGGAGGAAAAGCGGCTATCAATTTTAGAGGAGCTCCCCACAAACCTGGAATCATATAAATTGTAAGTGTTCCGGTCAAAATAGCAACTGACAATCTGCTAACAGAAATATATTTCAAATCTGAATCGTGAGCAAACTTTAAGAAACCTAATAAATACATTGTGAGAAGTCCAAAAATAACAATCCAAATAGCAAGAAACATTTCTCTTTCTAAGAGATGCGTATCCATAACTAAATCTGCATTTGATAAAAACTTAAATGCAAGTGCTATTTCTAAAAATCCTAATGTTACTTTCACAGAATTTAACCATCCTCCAGATTGAGGTAATGAATTTAACCATCCAGGGAAAGCCGCAAATAATGCAAATGGAAGGGCAATTGCTAATGAAAATCCTAACATTCCTATAATTGGTCCCATAAATCCATTTTCACCTGAAGCCGATTCAACCAATATAGTGCCTACAATTGGTCCCGTACAAGAAAAGGAAACTAGAGCTAAAGTAAATGCCATGAAAAATATTCCAATCAATCCACCTTTATCTGAGGCCTTGTCCGATTTATTTACCCAAGAACTAGGAAGAGTTATTTCGAATGCTCCAAGGAAAGAAGCGCCAAATACAATAAGTAAAAGAAAAAATGCTATATTGAAATAAATATTTGTTGCTAATAAGTTCATAGAATCAGCCCCAAAAACAGCTGATACTCCTACTCCTAAAGCAAGATAAATTACAATAATTGAAATTCCATAAATAATGGCGTTTGTAATTCCTTTAGCTTTTCTTTTGGACTGTTTTGTAAAGAAAGAAACAGTCATAGGAATCATTGGAAAAACACATGGAGTCAGTAAAGCTGCAAATCCACTAAAGAAAGCAATAAAAAATAAACTCCACATTCCTTTACTAGAAGATTCTTCTGAATTCTTCTTATCATTTACTTTTATGTCTTTAACTTCTGATTTCTCTTTCTTATTTGATTCCTCTAATTCTGTTTTTTCGGTTTTTTTTTGAATAAAATTAAGTGTTTCTTTTCCCTCTACAACATCCTCTACTCCTTTTATTATAAATGAAAATTCAGAATAATCTGGAGGCAAACATTGAGATTCATCACACACCATAAAATCTACATAACCTCCCAATTCAATATTTGATTTTGAATTTACAGTAATTCTTTGTTTAAAAATTGCTTCATGTTCAAAATACCTTAAAGTCATTTCCCAAAGAGGTTCATATTGCTCAATAGACTTCCCTTCTGATGGTTTTGAAAAAATAGTATCTCCATCATAAAAGAAGGTGAATTTAGTTGCAATCATATCGTCCTCTATAAACTGAGAATACATATGCCAATGATCATCAATAGCAGCTTTAAAAGTAAGTTCTATTTCTGTTTCTGAAAGTTGTTTTTGGGAAAAATCCCAAGTAACAGGATTAAATATTTGTGCCGATACAACCAAAGTTGTAATGGTAAATAATAAGGTTAAAATCTTTCTCATTTTATATTTTTGTTTAACTTGTTTTTTATTACTCTTTCTAACTCTTCAGATTTCTGGCTTCCTATCAAATAAATTTGACCATCTTTATCTATCAATTTTACAGCATCATATCCTCTTGTGAAAAATCGGATAGTACCCTTAAAATGTAAATTATAAACGGACCTATTTAAAAAAAATCTACTGTATTTTACTTTTTCTGCAGATTGCAAACTATTTATATCAATCTTTACTTTTCTAGCAGTCCATAAGCCATCTAAAATAATAGATTCGTTAATTATTTTAGTTTCAAAATGCAGTACAAAAACCAATAAAGCCGAAATAACTAAAATAAAAATACCTAAAAAGAAAAATAATTCTCCTGACTTATCATGATTTTCACTCCAATAATAAGCGACAAAACAAAAAACAGACAAAGCTATTCTTCTAGAGAAAGACATCTTATTAAGTCCTAAATATTGTTTTTCTGTAAACTGATTTTCAATCATAATAATTTTTTAGAAAAGTTCTGCAATATACACTTTTTTAGTATTCTGTGTAATTTTAAATCTTTCGTCCATTCTATGTCCAATAATCCAGACTATATCCTCTCCGCTACAAAGTAAAAAACACTCCTCTTTTTCAAATCTGCTAAATTTATTATCTACAAAATAATCACTTATTTTTTTACTTCCCCTCATCCCAATTGGATAGAAATAATCTCCCTCTATCCATTTCCTAATAGTTAATGGGAACTGTAATAGTTCCTCATCAAAGAAAGCAATCTTCTTATCTCTTTCAAATTCTACCTGAACTGATTTTCTGAATTGCAACGAAATAGGAGTGATAATATTTTGTGTTTCAATTGGTATTTTAATTTCATTAAAACTAATATCCTCTCGTTTTATAATAGTTATCTTATCTCTATCTACCAATAATTTATTTCTTTCAGAATAAAACATCTTACCAGAAAAAGATTTACAACTTTCGAATATTTTGTTTGTTTCTGTAAAACCAAAAGGAGCAATTATTTCTCTCAAAAATGCCTCTCCATCTGATAAACTTAATAACTTATTCTTATCAATATTATAAAATGCCCCCTCTACAGAAATAAGATCCTTCTTTACCCTCTCTACTTCTTTCTGAAAAACAGAATACACTTCATTCAGATGATGTATTTCTTTTGAAAAAGTAGAAGAAAAAGAAGGGTTTATATCCTTAATTAAAGGAACTAAATGCTTTCTAATATTATTTCTTAAGTACTTAGTATCTATATTACTGCTATCTGTTCTATAAGGCTGATTCTTAGTCTTTAAATACTCTTCAATCTCTTTTCTAGAGAAAGAAAGAAGGGGCCTTATAATATTATTGTTTTTTTGTTTCATACCTAAGAAACCTCTAATTCCACTTCCTCTAATCAAATTTATAAAAAAGGTTTCAATGTCATCATCCTTATGATGAGCCACCAAAATATATTTTGCATGTGCCTCTTCCCTTAATTGTTCAAACCACTCATACCTCAACTCTCTAGCAGCCATCTGTACAGATAATTTGTTTTTAGTAGCGTATTTTTGAGTTTCGAAATATTTAATTTTACAATCTACTCCATATTCTTTTGCTAACTCCTTTACAAAAATCTCATCTTCATCTGACTCTTTCCCTCTCAATTGAAAGTTGCAGTGCACCATAATGAAAGAATATCCCAAATCCTTTAATAAAGAGGATAAAGCAACGCTATCTGCTCCACCGCTAATAGCAACTATTAATTTATCTTCTTGATAGAAGAGATTTTGTTCAATTATATGTTTTCTAAATCTATCTTTCATTTTTTAAAACATCTATCATAGCTTTTGCTTTTACTAAACACTCTTCATATTCTTCATATTCATCTGATCTAATAGTAATCGCTCCTCCAACCATAACAGAAATAAGAGCATTTATTTCATCATACAAAATAGAACGAATTACAACATTAAAATCAAAATCGCCTGCCGGAGTAATATATCCAAAAGCACCTGAAAAAATTGATCTCTTTGTAGTTTCATACTTTTCGATTAATTCCATAGCTTTTATTTTGGGAGCTCCGGTCATAGAACCCATTGGGAAGGTACTCTCCAAAACATCTACAAAGTTATATTTTTCATCTAATTGAGAGCTAATTGTAGTAATCATCTGATGTACTCTATCAAAAGTATACAAACCGAAAAGCTCTTCTACTTTTACGCTAGATTTTTTTGATATTTTTGACAAATCATTTCTAACTAAATCTGTAATCATTACATTTTCAGACCTATCCTTTTCGCTACTTTCTAATTCTGCTAATAGTACATTGTCTTCTACTATATTCTCACCTCTTTTCCTGGTTCCTTTTATAGGTTGAGAAATAATTCTATCTCCCTGTTTTTGAATAAACCTCTCTGGACTACTACACAAAAGATATTTATTATCGAACTTAAAAAATACAGAAAAAGGAGCATTACTTTTATCATTTAACTCTGAAAAAACAGATAAGGGGTTTATTTTTTTCCCTTCTGAAAATAATTCCTGACAATAATTCATCTCATAAATATCACCTTTCTGAATATGCTCTTTTATGGATTTTATTTTCTGAATGTACTCCTCCTTTGTTTCTCTAAATTGCAACCTTATATCAGGGATCTCTAACCAGTTAATATTTTCATTTTCAATTTCAAAAAGAATCTTATCTATCTCTTCCTTTGACAAGTGAGATTCTACTTTTATCCCTTCATCTGAAATAAAAATAATAGTTTCAGGTATATAGAAAAATAGATTTGGAGTCCTGAAATTATCTATATTTTCGGAACACATATCCTCTGTTTCATTCTTTAAGTCATAGGATAAAAAACCAAAAGCCCAATCAGGAAACTCTTTATAAAAAGATTTTAAATTTTTGAAGGAATCTTTATTGGAACTTAAAATTTCCTTTGCTCCAAAACAGAAAATAGTTTCGTATTTAGAATAAGTATCCTTATTGTTTTTATTCGATATTAAAATAGAAGCATAGTTCTGTTTATTGCTAAAATTTAAAATTTTATCTAATGAATATTTAGAACTATTCGGGTATTTATACTTCTTTCTCACCCAAATTTACTTTATAAAGACGTTACGTCAATTACCTCTTTAACCTCAGGTAAAACATTTTTAATAGCTACTTCAACTCCATTT
>Ga0206679_10000494_pt1 | contig 32383 bp, 35 predicted proteins | sample M110012015metaG_FD_155464 | JGI IMG/M metagenome (GOLD analysis project Ga0206679, IMG submission 155464) | Ammonia-oxidizing marine archaeal communities from Monterey Bay, California, United States - M1 100m 12015 | ecosystem: Environmental > Aquatic > Marine > Intertidal zone | place: USA... | reverse complement strand
CTTACTGTTTATCCTAGTGGATTTACCTGCCACATCTGCTGCACTGCGAAGAGGTGAAATTCCTGAGCGATGCAAAATCTCACTAACGTAGATGTTGCCAAGACCGGAAATTATTCTTTGATCGAGTAGAGCGGTTTTGATTGGACTACGGCGATTATGAAGACCTGCCTTTAATGCCTCAGGAGTAAATTCATTTGAGAGTGGTTCAGGTCCAAGGTCTGCCAATAATTTATGCTGATTCTCGGAATCTGTCGTAAACAAATCCATGAATCCAAAACGACGATGGTCGGTGTAGGTAGCTGTCAATTGACCATCGTCAAATTCAATGTGGACATGATCATGTTTTCCTTCTCCATCTGCATTTATGGTCCAGATTCCAGTCATTCCAAGATGAGAAAGCCATGTCATTTGATTATCTAATCGAAAAAGCAGATACTTTGAACGGCGACCAATTGCTTCAACAGTAGAATCCATTAGACCTTCTTCAAAGTCATCTGGAAATGGAAATCGAAGATCTGGGCGACGTAGATCAACGAATGATATTCGTCGCCCTGTGAGGTGAGGAATTAGTCCTCGACGAACGGTCTCCACCTCTGGCATCTCAGGCATGTATCGAGGGGGAATGTTAGAGGTGATGATATTATCCATTTTTATTAGAAATCGCTTGCAAAGGATTCAAGTCAAAGTTATCTGACCAAGACATATGAATGAAGGTGACGATGGAGCAGAGTTTAGTGATATCCCCGCTACAATAGAGGTGGATTCCGAACCAAAAGTTCAACCTCAATTATCCGGAGAACCTACAGTCATTCATGTGAATACAGGACCACAAGTAGCGGGTGGTCAAATTGAATCGACAAATGCAACAGTGACTCTAGTTCTTGGAATAGTAGGGATGATGGCTGCATTGGGATTAGCATCTATGTGTTGTTTCGGTCCAAATCTTTGCCTTGCAATTCCCGCATTAGTTCTTGGAAACACCGATCGTGCGAAAATGTTAGCAAATCCAAACCATCCAGACAAGGGAATGATTCAAGCGGCAAACGTACTCAACTGGATTGGCGTAATTCTTGGAGTTCTAGGACTACTAATTTATCTGGTACTCATCTTAATCTTCGGTGCTGCTTCTCTAGAGGGATTTTGATTAAAATATAAGTGATAATATGAATGAAGAAAATAGCCCCCCTCAAACTAATGTAATATCAGGTGATGCTACGCCAGAAGTTCTCTATGTTCAAGGCATGAGCAATCCAGCTACAATAGGTCAATATCCTACTACACAGGCTACTGTCGCGTTGATTATTTCAATTCTTGGCATGACTATGTGCTGTCTCTTACCTCCAGTAGGAGTAATGATGGCAAATCAAGCTCTAGCAGTTACAAGTCAATATCCAGGACATCCGGATCATGGGATGGCCAAAGCAGCAAATATTGTCGGTTGGATAGGAGTTGGTTTACTCATAATTTCTGTTTTGTTTATGATAGTTTACTTTGTTTTCATAGGAATCATAATTGCTGCAGAAAATGGAGCATGATTTTATTTCTTTATACAAAAGAAAACTACATGCTGTTCCTCAAAGACTGAGATATCAATAGTCTCGATTAGATCTAGATGTTCACATGCCTCAATAATTCGTTTCGAGTGTTCGAAACGTGCGAGGTCTCCCCCTTCCATCCATCGCTCACTAGCAGCCTTGAGTGAAAGAAGAGCTACACCTCCTTGTGCGAGAAAGGCTCCAGTCATCTTCACAAAGGTCTCAGCTTGATCTCCGATGCTCAAATCTTGATGCAACCAAGTTGCCTTTTCTCTCATGTAAGGGGAGATTTCCATTGGTTTTCGTGCATCTGCTAATACTGGAATAAGTCCTGATCTTTTTTCGGAAAGTTTGACTAGATCTCTCATCATTCTGGGTGAAATATCAACTGCAACTACATGGCCCTCATGATGATTTCCAGACCCACAAACATGGTCATGAATATGACTAACAGTGCCTCCTGTTGAGGCACCGAGATATAGGCATGAAGATCCTGATTCAGGTAGCAAATCACTTGGTTTATTCTTAGTTTTCAGAAGACTTGCAGCAACTTTAGAGCGGCTAGGGTCCCAACGTCTCCTTCATTACGACCATCTCTCTTACGTCTTTCACCCCTAACTGAGACGCCTTTGACTGCATTCCTTGTCCATAGACTGCGGCCTTCTCGGCGTACTCCCCAACCTAGTTGGACTGGTTTTGCCATAGAGATCACCTACGCTTAGGGGGCTTGGGGAATTTCGCCTTGATTGCCTCAGTCTCAAGATGAATCTTAGAAACAAGCTCATCCCCCCATGGCTCACCTCCAAAATGATCACAACGAACGGCGATGGAAGCCTTCCCTGCAAGGAAACGAGCAATCTTACCCCGAACCCAACGTGGTGATTTGGAAATTTGAGGCATACTGAATAGAATTGCTCCATGTTTTGGAGGAGGAGCACCACGGCGGTGAGCGGCCATTGCTGCATGAGCTCCTAGTACCTGCAGAGAACCTGATGGCATTCGAGCAAGACGCTCTCTTCCACCAGCTAGAGTAACTAAACGAGCTGCTCCAAGAGGGCCTATCAATGCGGAAAGAGAGGGTACATGTTGTTGAGCAATATCACGGATAGCATTCTCATGAGAATTCAATCTATCAGTAAGTTCTACCACTCCTCTTGCATGGTCTCGAAGTGCCTGCCACTCAATATCAGACGGAGAATGAGCGGGGGAAGAAACACCGAGAGTCGAGGCAGCAGATTCGATAGAATCTGCTTCAGCAATTGCTTCTGGAATATCATTTCGCTGAGCATCAAGATCTACTTCTGAAAGAAATAATCCAGTCCATTCAACACATCGCGACTCATTTGTAGTCCAGGAAGAGCGTAGTTCTGCTGCAGAAGAGACAAGCATATCTAGACGACGATCAACATCACCTGCTGCATTTGCAACTCCTCTTTTGGCAAGAATAGGGGCTGCGGCTTCAAAAATTTTCAGCTCATCATCTTCAAGAGAAGGCCAATTCAAATCAGACATTGCTCCCATAGAGTCAACTACTGCATCGGGAAAACGCTCGGTAAGCACTCTAGCCTCTGCACTTAATCGACCACGTTGCAAATCAAATAAGCGGTTGGCAACAATACCAGCAGAGCGTTTTGAAGTCCAAATGACTTCATCAATGACTACGTCATCATCATCGATGACACGTGCCATTCGCCAATCATAGTGCAACTTCACAATACCCCGGAATCAACATCCGGCTTCAATCCCGCGCATGATACCTATGAAATCCGAAGGCATCAATAACGACTGAACACGGGCTTTGTGCATGGACTTGCGCCTGATTGCCTTTGTAGCAGCCGGAGGAGCAATAGGTGCAGTTGCAAGGTATCTACTACAGCAATGGATTCCATCTGAATCAATGCCATGGGGAACTATGGTAGCTAACCTTGCTGGTTCCTTCCTTCTTGGTGCTATGTTTGGAGCCATCGCTGCTGGTTCAGAATTTAGTGAAGAGAGCATCCTGTTGTTCGGAACAGGAGTACTTGGTGCGTTCACAACAATGTCGACATTTGCAGTTGATGCAATAAAAATTGGGGAAAGTAATCCTTCCAATTCCATCATAATGGTTCTAATCACTCTAGTTGGTAGTGTAGGACTAGCTTGGATTGGATGGCGCCTGACTGCAGCAGTTATTGCTTGAAAAATTCTTTATCCTACACTTAGAATAGTTGAAGTACAGGTGCATTGAGCACTACTGGTCTGTGCGTACACAGTAATAGGAGACGAGAGGATGTTCTGTCCGGAATGTGGTACTTTAGGATTCATGGGGCCGGGTGGAAATATTCGTTGTACGAACTACAAATGTGGCTATGAAGGACCCCTCTCAGGTTCTGATGGAAAAGGTGCCGAATTCGTAGATCCTATGACTGGTGAAACTGTTGATTTATCTAAAGCCACAGCAAAATCTCAGGTTGCAGATCTAAAACATTTGACAGAAGTTGTTGAAGAAGAAGTAGCACGAGGCACCTTGCGCGTTGGTGACATTCGATGTCCTGAATGTGACCTCAACGAGATTTTTGTGGTTCTGATGCAAACTAGAAGTTCTGACGAGCCGGAGACAAAAATATGCACCTGTAAGAACTGCGGAAAGAAGTTCAGGGAATACCAGTAATCTGAATATTATTTCGACCCACATAGTGGGTCGTTGAGAGTTGTAATTTCTGCATACTGATTGGATAGTATGAATAACTGCCCGTCTGAGGGGGTGCAAGTAGGTGATGGTATGCTTAGGGTTACTGCGAAGCAGCAGTTGATGCGAGAAATTGTAGATCTTCTCTCAGTTTTGACTGAAGAAGCAAAATTAAGTTGGGGTGAAAATGGTCTCAGCACCACCGTTGTAGATGGTTCGCATGTTGCTTTACTGTCAGTTACCGTAGCTGATGAGTGCTTCGAAACTTATGAAGTTGAACCTGTCGAAATTGGCCTTGAACTTGGTAAGCTTCGCGATTTACTTACTCTCGCCGGCCCTAATGATCTTGTAGAATTAGATTACGATGGTGCAACTGGTGCTATCAACGTCCGTGTTGGTGAGGTACATAGAATTCTGCGTGGACTTGACACTGGTTCAATCAATGAACCAAGACAGCCGGATTTGGATTTCGAATGTAGGGCATCTTTGAGCGCTGAGAGACTTTCTAGAGCACTAAGGGCTGCTAAATTCGTTGGCGAACTTGTTGATTTGAGTCTAGATAAGAATCAGATGACTGTCTCTGTTACTGTTGAGGCTGGAGAAGGAGTGAATGTTCGGTTTGATGCTGGAGAAATGTCTGAACTCGTTGCTCCAAAACCAACTCAATCGACATATTCTCTCCAGTTCCTTGACCCATTAACTCGCAAATTAGCTGGTGGCTTAACTGAAGAAGTAACAGTTGAATTCCAAGACAGATATCCTCTACGACTAACTTGGAATAGTAATGAAGGAGGGGCCTCTTGGACATACTTCCTAGCCCCCCGAGTTAGTAACGACCCCTGACATCTGATGCGTGGTCTTGATTACATAAGGGTCCAGCGAGAGCCGTGAGCGGCCCTTCTGTATGTGTCATAATCCCCAGCGTTAGGAATGCTGAGGAATTGGACGTAGTATTACAGGGATTATCACAACAAAACTATCAGGGAGACCTAGAAATCGTCGTTGTAGGTCCAAATGAGGACCCTGCAAAAGGCGTTGCACAGAAATCAGGTGTGCAATTCATCGATGATGAAGGATCACGTACACGTGCTGATGCCTGTAATGTGGCTTTACGAGAAACTGAATCTGATATTGTGTTATTCACGGATGATGATGTCATCGTACCCAATGATTGGGTCAAAAAACTAGTTCGATGGTTTGAGAAAGAAGAAGTTGCAGGGGTAGGGGGGCCTAATTTCGCACCTGTTGATGATTCAACACTTTGGCAGAGAGTCATAGATGTGGCATTCTGCAGCACCATTTTCACAGCAGGAACAAATTATGGAAAACTTGGAACTGCTGACCTTGAAGAGGCATCACAACTACCTGGAGTAAATTCAGGATACCGCCGAGAAGTACTAGAGGAAGTCGGTGGATTTGATGATGGAGCCATAGGTGCTGAAGATGTTATGCTCGACCATCGAATTCGTGCTATTGGTCACAAACTTTGGACTGATAGAACTGCTATAATGTGGCATCGAAGAAGAAATCTATCACGCGTCAAAAAACAAATCCGAAACTATGGTCTTGTTCGGACGCTTGCTAGTCACCAGTACGCCGAATTACATACTTTCACTCATACAATGGTTGCAACATTCCCACCATTGGTAATGGCAGCGTTTGCCTTCTTCTTCTGGGGATTAGCAAATGGAGGAATGATCTGGCCTGAATTCTGGGATTTTCCTGAAATGGGATGGCCACGAGCAGGAGTCCATACACTCCCTCCTCTGATGCTAATGTACAACCTTCTAGCGTGGTATGGTTCAGCCAAAGGAAATTCTCCAAGCAAATCAGCATTGACAATTTTCCTTTCTTCGATTGTCACCTATACATTACACTGGAATTATGGTTTGGGCGTTCTACAAGGGAAATGGAGAATTCTAACTGGAAACTCAGGTTTGCAGATTGATGATAGAAATCGAGAATGATATTTTTTGAATATCATCCACTAGTAAGGTAATTGTGTAACCTGTCGGGACGGAGTAATATGCAAGCCAAGGCATTGCTTGTCGGAGTCCTGATTATTTCGGTCATGGTTACAGGTTGTTTTACCAATGACGGTCCTGAGGTTGAACCTGAAGAAACCGGTCCTCCAGAGGGGTTGTTCGTTACCGGACCTGATGGATTACCAGTAGAAGGAGCTGCTCTCCCATTAGAATTCACCTTCAGTGATGTGGGTGAAGATGGAGCCGAACCCAGCATAGGCGTCACGTCGAGTGGTTGCATTTTCTTCATCGCTTTTGAGAAGGTCATGCGTTCTTGTGACCACGGAGAATCCTGGGAGGACGTCGCAGGTCCCATGTGTGCGTTCCAAACCAATGATCCATGGGGGTGGGTAGATCCGATAACGGATCGAATATTCAACGTGCAGATGCAGGGTTTGGAGACGTCTTGGATATGCTGGAGCGATGATGATGGACAAACATGGGTAGGGAATCCACACGACTCCGGTACGACTCCAATAAATGATCATATCAAACTGGCAACCGGTCCTTGGACAAGCAGTGGGTATGGAATCGGCGGACAATTTACTCAGGCTTACTACGAGACGGCAGTGTACTATTGTTACAACAAACTCGCTGGCATCTTCTGCTTCACTAGTTTTGACGGAGGTGCTACGTTTAACACGGGTGGACTGATCTTTGGATTGGCCACCACGAACGGGGGACTGCATGGGGCTATCACTTCTGCACCGGATGGCACAGTCTATGTCACACCTCGAGTTGAGACACCAACCGTCATCGTTTCCGATGACAATGGTTTGACTTGGTTTGATCGAACCATGGGTGAGGATGTAGGGACACCCAATCCTCGCAAGAATTCTGAGGTTGCGACCGATACTGAATCCAATGCATATCACATCTGGACGGGGGCAGACGAAGGCGTCTACATGTCGAGAAGTACTGATTCAGGAAATACATGGGAGCAGACCAGTATCCGAATCAGTCCGAGTGCGGTTATCTCGACAGTATTCCCTCAGATTGATGCGGGAGACCCTGGAAGGATTGCAGTCACTTACCTTGGAAGTGAGAACGCGAGTGAATTGAACCTATCCGATATCGACGGGGAGCCGTGGGACGGAAATGCGCACTACGCGCCCGCAAATGTCAGTTACTACCTGTACATCACCTACAGCCTCAACGCCTTGGATTCAGAACCAATCTTCCACACCGTCAGAGTTTCTCCAGACCCTGTACAGGTGGGCAGCATCTGTCTGAACAGTGGTGACTGCAGAGACATTGGAGGGTCGAATAGGAATCTGCTAGACTTCAACGACCTCCACATAGACAGAGAAGGTAGGGTGTATGTGGCCTTCGCAGATGGGTGCACCGGCGAATGTGCTTCAAATTGGAATTCGACTCCTGAAGATTCACGAAGCCGACGTGGTTCGATGTACTATCTTAGTAGTGGGCCATCATTGTATGAATCGGTTGGATACCTTGCTAAATTCATCTGAACTTCGTTAATCTCATCAATGATTAGTTCTCAGCAGTGCTGTGACTGAGGCACTGCATGTTATTACAGGCGCCTTCGGCTACACCGGAAGGTGGATTGCTCATCGTCTCTTAGAGAAGGGAGTCAAAGTTCGAACATTGACCAATGCAATAGGCAGAGACGACCCTTTTGGAGGAAAAGTTGAGGTTCATCCAATCGATTTTGATAACCATCAAGCCCTAGTTGAATCGCTCAAAGGTGCTGAAATACTCTACAACACATACTGGGTAAGATACAATGACTCTCAACGTAATTTTGAACACGGTCTAGCTGTTGAAAATACGAAGCGACTGCTGGCTGCGGCCGAAGAAGCAGGAGTTGAAAGAATTGTACATATGTCGGTGGCGCACCCAGATAAGGCTCCAAATTGGACATACTTTCAAGGAAAAATGAAAGTCGAAGAAATGCTTCATCAATCAAGTCACTCATTCGCTATCTTACGTCCTACAGTTCTTTTCGGTGGAGGTAGGAATGTCTTGATCAATAACATAGCTTGGATGATTCGAAAGTTTCCGGTCTTCGGAGTATTCGGAATGGGAAACTATCTCATACAACCGGTTCATGTCAAAGACGTAGCAAGAATCGCTGTCGAACAAGGCGAATTACGAGATAATGTAACAATAGATGTAACTGGAAAAGAAGTCTATCGATACAAGGAATTCATCCGACTTATGGTCAAATCAATGAATCTTCGACGTTTGATTATCCCAATGCCACCAATTGTAGGCTGGCTATTCGGTTGTGTGGTTGGTGTTTTCCTGCAAGACAGAGTAATCACACGAGCGGAAATTAGAGGATTGATGCAAGGACTGATGGCGTCTGAAGTAGAGCCTCTTGGAGTTCTGAGTTTCTCAGAATGGATGCAAGAACATGGAAATGAAATTGGAAGATCATATCAAAATGATTTGAAAGAGAGAAAATATCGAATCAAATAATTATTTGTTTGCCTTAACCTTTCCACAATTTCGACCAATACGATAGGAAATTGTCTTTGGACGCCAAAATAACCCTGTCAATAGACCTAGAACTACACCACCTAGGACTAATCCAGGCCACCCTGTCTCGATATATCCTGGAGTTGCATTGAAATGAGCCCAGAGAAATGAAGGAATGATTCCTAGAACTATAGCAATCACGACCTCTTCACGAATTATCTTCGTAGTATCACGAGTCAGAGGTAATCGCTGAGATTCTGAAAATGATTGAGATTCTCGCCTAACAAGTCTAACAAAATCGGGCTCTATTGTTTCTCGTGGAATTGGATGAGTAATTGCAGAACCATAGTTCCATTTTTTGCCAATCCTCACTATCCAATCATCGGCAAACATTGCTCTTCCATCGACAAATTTACCCCAATTATCTCCACGAGAACAATCTGCTAGAAGTTCAATCTCATTTGACCCCTCAATTAATCCATTATCGAAGGCTAAATGCCATTCAGATTCTGATGCTAATTCTATTTCTTCTGATGAAAGCAAAGATTCAGCATCTTCCTTTGAAACAGGATTTCTACTAATCTGAAAGTCATAATCGATTGCAACCATGTGCCTAGGGCCGATTCCGCCAAATAGAATTGAGCGGTTTTGACTACCGAGTTCAGTACGGCCCTTGGTGACCTGTACCCACTCAATTTTCATACTCAATCCTCTAATTCACCAGTTTGAATGGCCCACTGGGACGCGTAGACATTGTCATTTTCGACTAATTCTTCGTGCTTACCACGTTCTACTATGGCTCCATCAACCATTGAAATTATTTCATCCGCATTGCGGATTGTAGCGAGTCGGTGAGCTACCGCAATTGTGATTCTTTTATTGCTACCATTTGAATTTCCAAACAAAGACTTCTGGATTCGCTTTTCGGTCTCTGCGTCAAGAGCCGCGCTAGCCTCATCGAGAATTAGTAAATCTGGATCGTTCAGGAGGGCACGAGCAAGGCTGACTCTGGCTCTCTGTCCACCAGATAGCATAACACCTCTATCTCCGACCATTGTATCCATTCCATCAGACATCTGAGAAACAAACTCCAATGCTCCAGCCGCTTCAAGTGCATTGTGAATTTGCTCATTTGATGCATCTCTAGCATAAGCAACATTGTCTCGAATAGTTCCAAAGAAAAGGAATGGGTCTTGAGAAACGAAACCAATTCTCGCCCTAACGGACTCGATTTGAAGATCATTTATGTTGATTCCATTGATTGTAATGTCACCATTTTGTGGTTCGTAAAATCTCTCAATTAATTTGAGAATTGTACTCTTTCCGGCACCGGTATGGCCCATGACACCGAGGAAATTACCCGCTGAGGCTGAGAATGAAATTTCATTTAAGACATTAACTTCTGATGTAGGGTACGCAAAAGACACGTCATCAAAAGTAATCGAGGTGATTGGGTCGTTCAGTGGAATAGCGTCTTCCTTGTCAAATATAGATGGCTCTAAATCAATCAGAGCAAAGACACGCTTCGATGCAGCCTCACCACGTTGTAACTGATTAAGCAACATTCCTAGAATGAACATAGGCATAGTCATCCTTGTCGAGATAAGAAGGAAAGTTACGAATTGTCCTACTGTTATTTCACCACTATTCAGTACCCATCCGCCAGCAGATACTAGAAGGCCGAAGGAAATACCTGCTACCACATAAATTCCCGGGATGAATCGGTTTCTTAGGAAAGCCGCCTGAATAGCCAGATCTCTATAATCACCACTCTTCCCCTCAATCCGTGAACCCTCAAAGTCAGTAGCATTGTAGGCTTGAACTACTGTAATTCCAGAGAGAACATTCTCAAGAATTGCTACAATTCCTCCAGTGCTTTCCCTCTGTTTTCTATATTTTCTTTGAACCCTAGTTGAAAACCAAATTACCATTGGAATAATAAGAAATAGAGGTGCAAACAAAATTAACGATAATGTAGGTGACATTGAAAACATTATCAAAAGAGCAACTATGAAAGTAGTAGTTATTCTGATGATGCTTGTGCTTGAATCTGAGATTATATCTTCTAATTGCGCAACATCAGCTGAAAGCACCGACATTAGATTTCCAGTTTGTCTAGTTTCAAAATATGAGGCTTCCATTGCCATTAGAGAGTGTGTTGCGTCCATTCTGATATCATGCTGAGCAAGGTAAGCTGTGGATTGCCATAATTGATTGCTGAATCCCTGGAATATTGCTAGAGCCGCAAATGAAAAAAGAATCAATAAACCAAAACCAAGTTCTACTGAACTAATTGGCCCGAGAGATGGAATGAAATCTGATGTGACCAGTTTCTCTATTGAAGAATTAGTGAAATCAGCAGTGTCTGGATTGTAATAATCAGTAGCCCATCCTATTGCAATGAATGGTATCAAGTCAAAGGCTCTTGCTGCTACATTGGCTACAATTCCACCTAGAGCTCTTACCCAATACCGCTTAACATATGGGAAAATACGCCAAATTTTTCGACCGACAATTTGAGATTCATCCTCAAGATCGGAGGAATCTTTAGCCACTCCGACTGCCATCGCCCTTGTCATCATCTCTCGGTCGAAGGGGTCGCCTTTGAATCCTTAGTACCAATTGAGACACCGATGGATGGGGAATTGATTACATTGGTGCGCCCGCCGGGATTTGAACCCGGGCAAAGAGGTTGGAAACCTCTTGTGCTACCCCTACACCACGGACGCGCAGCCAGCCCACATGGGACTACTCTTTGACCGATTCGGTTCTCAAAATACGATGTAAACGCCTCGTTAATTGAAAAACTCAACCATTGTCGCAGCCTTGTGTTGAATCGACAGCGACTCGGGATTGTAATGATGTTCCTATTCGTTCCAATCAATGGACCATTATGGAGAATGATATTCGATGAAATCGAGAATCCACTTCCTGGAGCAGATTGGCAGATATTCATAGTCAGTTTGACCTTATTCATCATTGGAGCTGTATTGACCTTCACTCCAAAATTACGTCCCGAATCCACAGAACAAAATTAGAAATCTATCCCATAGAGTTCACGAGGCCAATTCGAATGAATATTGAGGAGTAATTCTTCAACTACGGATTCATTATTTTCACTTAGTAGTAATTGGCATAACTCATTTGTTCTTTTTGGGATTGTCTTCGGACCAAGAACTGCGCCAGGTCTTCTAGGGTCATCAAGGAAATCGGTTTCCATACCCCACATCACTTCGGAGCCAGAATATGTTTCGATTATTTTTGCAACACTACCGCTACCAACACTTACCGTACAGGACAAGCCATGGGTGAAATTAGGAGAAACATTAGCTGGAGCGTAGTGTCGAATAGTTCTTGAAAGAGGTAAACCAACTTTTTGAGCCATTGCGGATAATTCAGAATAGGTCTGAGAACCATTGTCTTCAACATGAAGCTGAATTGGAGTTTGAGCCGCTGCTGCAGACTGCATAATCTCCTCTAACATTTGATTCGCAACCAACCATCTATCTTGACTAACCGGGTAATGAGGACGCCCGACCTCGCCAAGACAATGAGCCTGACCATTTTCTATGAATTCAAGAGCTAAATTTACTGCACTAATTTGTAGTTCAGTAGACTTTTCAAGCCCTAAAGAATCAATTTGATGTTCCCATGCAACGGGGTGGGGGCCAAGAACAACTCCGACATCAATACTGAATTTCTCACGTACTTCCTGAGCCATAGAAATAGTTTGAGTATACACCTCATTATAGGTTGTTAAATCGATTGGAAGATTTCTAAAATCTGGTTTGTGAACTAACATTATTCCAGTGCCACCAACTCGAACAAAGTCTTCTATTGCACTAAAATAACGATTTGTTCGATCAAGATGGATATGTTGGTCGACGACGGGGCCTTTCCAGAGCCCGTCGACGATAAATTCACTCATGCCAATGCGCCTTCCTCGTCTAATTGGGAAGACCAGTATCTGACTGCCATCTCGGCAACACGCTTTGATTTCTGTCCTAGTACAACGCCATGTCCATTATTGAAAACAAGCAATTTAGCGTTGTGACGTTTAGCATCAATTCGAATGCAACCTACTCTTTTGTCATTTGAAATATCAGCAAATCTAGATGCTGCGAGATCAAGCAACACAGCCCTTCCTAATGAGAAACTAACAAGCATTTCTCCACTCTCGACACGAAGCCCATCTTCTGACATCCCCAGACTCAAGAGAAGTTCCTGCATTACAAGACGAGCAACCTCAAGACGAGATATTCCATGAATTAAGACACTTCCAGATTCATCGATAACAAATGTGGCACGTGGTTCCTTATGACTAATCACAACCCAAGGACCAGACTTTACACCCTTAGCTAAGCGAACAGCATCAGCATGATTGATTGGACTTTCCGGGATAAAGCGGAAGGTATGTGTTTCAATCTGAACGCGAATCCTAGCGTCTTCATCCATAAAAGTCCCCTCCTTATTCAAAAATCACCATTGATTCTGCCTTTGGCCAATCCTTGAATGCTGCTAATAATGCGGGCATTCGTGGTTGATGGACAGGAACCATTAGAGATGGTCCTCGAGTATCTGAGTCATCAACCCTACCCTCTCGCATTTCTGCTAGAGAACCTCTAATTCTTGCCGCAATTCTATTTGCACGAGTTGCAATTAAGTTTTCACTCAACCCTCTACATTCTTCACTCCACCAAGCAGCAGAAGACGCCGCGGCTGCACCCAATTCAACATCAACATAACGAGATTGAGCAACTCTTTCAATAGCGGCGGCTCTCAATTTTTTCCAGCGACGACTAACACTGATCCCGGCAATAAGTGAAGATATAGTGACCTGAGCATCTGCAGCTTGAGTCAACCATTCCATCCATGGCTCATCATCCATAGATGGTTCAAGAGTGAAAACGGGCAAACCACCTCTGACATTTCGGGCATGATGTAACAATCTAATCGGTTCTGGATCTGGAATTGCAGGGCCATCGACACCCATAATTTTCAAATCATCCAATAAACGTCCAAGAATGGTTCCAGATGCCATTGCAGCAGCAACATGAACACCTGGACTTGCCAAATCCTGTTTTTCCTCTTCAAGCCAAATTTCTAATTCGTCACTAGAGGCGAAAAAAGCAACTCCATCCCAATGCTCACGAGTTCGTAACTCCTTGCTCATACGGACACAAGGAAGATGGGGCCATAGTATGATTCGGCCACCATCGGGATCATCCAATATTATCGGAGACCACACTAAATCCGCCTCCGGCATGGTACTTCGAGATTGTATTAGTGCTTCATTCAAACGGTTATGCATACTGCTTCTAGGGCGTCTTTGAAAGGTTGGATTCAAGGAGGAGGGACTCGTCGGAGGAATTGAGGAAGATGGCAGAACCACGCTCTTCAGAGCCCGTAACACTACTGAATGAAGTGTTTCCCGGAGACACTAATGCAATGAATACACTGTTTGGAGGTCGATTGATGTCGATTATGGATACTGCGGCTGGAATGGCTGCAAGTCAATTTGCACACAATGTCTTTGTTACAGTCTCAGTTGACTCTTTGAAATTCAAACGACCTGCATATCAGGGCGATGTTATTCGAACAATTGCAAGAGTGGTTTGGACCTCTCCGAGAACCGTAGGAGTTCTAGTCAAAACTTGCCGTATGTCTCGCTCTGAGTGGGATCCTGAGGTAATTTGTACTGGATTTTTTTTCATGGTAGCGATTGATGAGGATATGAAGCCAGTCACAGTTCCACAATTGACACCTTCAACGGATGAAGAAAAGGAACTCTGGGCCGAAGCACAACGGGCAAGAGAAGCTATGCGCTGATGAATTGGATTGTAAGTGGATATTGATATTCCTGGCCTGCGTTGAGAGCTGAATTGGCATTCAAAGCCCAAATAAGATAGAGAACCCAATGAACAGGGAATGTCAAACAACCGATAAGAAGTACCATTAGGAACGAATGAACAATCGCTGCTATCGTGAAAGTAATGGAAGCATTTGTTGCCTGAATCAAATGAGATTTTAGAAGCTCATCGCCCTTGTCGTAAGTTGCATAAATAATCAGTGGAACAAGAAATCCTAAGATTGGCCCCAGTATATGAGCTAATGTTCCAAGTTGCCTATCTGGCCCTGGTGAATTGAGAATATGTACAGGAGGCTGTTGTTCGTCCATATGCGTTGATTTGTTGGGTTACTTTTGAACTCATTGGCGACAAAATCTATCCGTCGAATTGATGACCATATCTCCGCCCGCGCAAGTCATGCCGGTGCTGAATGTCGCCTTTGTCGGATCTGCAGACCTTGCTCGTTCTCTAGCAAAGTCGAATGATGTACGTGATATTGAGTCATATGTCTACAAGGAAGAAAGAGATGGGCATACCTCTGTATTATCTCTTCTAAGACCTCTGCGTCATCCTGAACGTCTACGTCCACTTCTCTCAGTACTCAATGTAGCCAAGGTTGGTGTTGTAGAGGTAAAAGCAGTGGATGCAGCACTTGGAGAAGTTCTAGTTTCATTTGGTGCGGCTGGAATAAAACGTGGTATTGCAATTGTCAATCCTGAAAGCGGAGGATGGGTTGATTCTGAACAAGTCAAAATGATTCTTCAACAGGCTGGACTCGATTCTTGGAAATTGCACGAGAGTTTACCTGATGCTCATGATTTACGAGAGGAATTGTATTCACATATGCAGGCTGCCAGTGAAGGCGGCTCGGATGGTTCTCTAGTGTTACCTGTCGATCAACATTTCAACGTCAAAGGAGTAGGATTGGTAGCCATAGGATATGTTCAATCAGGATCTATCAATAAGCATGATAATGCCTTGATTCTGCCCGCCAATGAGTCCGGAGTAGTCCGTTCTCTACAAGTAATGGATGATGATGTAGATATCGCAGTTGCAGGTGATCGTGTAGGTGTTGCATTACGAAACCTAAGAGAAGAGGCTCTTCACAGAGGTTGTATGATTTGCCACCCTGATTCTGATGCATTAGTTCGTCACGATAAATCAAAAATAAAACTCAAAACTGCACCATTCCAAAAGCGCTTGATTTCCACAGATGATGTCATTCATGCAGCAGTCGATTTGCAGTTTGTAGTAGGGCGAGTTAATACGGTTGAAAGTGACATGATTATCGTTGATTGGGAGAGCCCTCTTTGGATTCGTTCACAAGGCTCTCCTTCCATTTTAATTTCACAATTAGACGCAATGCCGATGCGTATCATGGGTCATGTCGAAGAGATAGAATGTTGTTGATTAGACAATGTTCGGCTTTTCCTCTCCTCGCGCGCAAGGCGCACGCGAGGCTACTCATCAGCCCGAGCAGTTATAGCCACGAAGAGTCGCTGCGCCAATTGGGATGTACTCAGCCGGGCGTAATGCCCGACTGGATGAAGGTGAGTCGGAGCTATTCGACAACCTAAGTCTAGTTGGGGTAAGTGGGAGATTTTGCGGGATTCTCACCGAGCGTCAGTTAACCTTTCAGGACTTTAGTGGATTTGGGATTAGAATAAAACTCTCAAACATCGACACACTACGAAACATCAACTTAGCAAGCCTTCCTACCGGATTTCTTACAATCGGTGGATTAGGAACTTGGGTGGGACTACAGGTGTTATCTCCACCCATTGGTTGGGTTGTTTCTGCAATAGGCTTGGCAGCAGTAACATTGTATTTGACGATGAAGACTCCCGTATTGTCAATTGAGACTAACGGTGGAGAAAAACATCTAGTTACAGGAAGTCAGTCAGAATTGTTACGGCTTTGCATGATGGTAGATAGAGTAATGCATGGGTCAACAATTGAGGATGCAAAAAAGGGTTTGAAAATATTAGAAGAAGAGATTAGGCAACATCAAATGAGTTTAGAGCCAAAGGCACTGCTTGGCGCTCCTGAAATTAATCAAATTGAAACTAGTGTGAGTGGACTATCTTCAACTCTTACTCCCGTTTCAATAGATCCTTCAGCATCCCCTATTGGTATTATTTCGGATTCCCCAATTTCATCACCCAGTGGGATTTTTGCATCCATAGAAGCACATGAACCAAGACTCAACACCATTTCTGAACCCTCTCAGAACCACCTAGAGACTACTCCTGATAGTCGCTCTGCATATGAGAGAGCATGGGGGAGAAAAGAATCTCCTCCATGGTATGAAGAAAAACCGATTAATCATTCAGAGAATCGTATGGAAGAAGTATTTTCAGATGCAATGGGTTCATTCAATATTTTTGAGGAAGGAGGAATTTTTGATTCCGAACAAAACACACCTCCAAGTTATTCAACAGCTCCAACAACTCCAACATACACATCTCCAACCGAAGACATAGGACTTTTCCCTTCTGATTCTTTCAATCAAACCAACGATACCAATCCAAACTACAGTCCCGCAATAGTTCAATCAAGACCGCCATCAAGTTCTGAGATGATTCGGTCAGCCCAGCAGAGACACACAAACTATGAGCCACAGAATAACTGGAATCTACCTTCTCCTACTGAAAATGCAGTTCGTGAGGAGTGCCGACCAGGTCTTGTTAGAACCGCTAAAGCACGTCAAGCCTACTTAACTGAACAATCTACTTCATCTGAACCGACAGATTCTCCAGTCAAATCAGAGAAATTTGGTGAAGATTTTCCTGCTGTCTCTAAGCTGGCAAATAGTATGGGTAATGGAAGAGTCAGAGAGACTAGGGGCAGGGTCAAAAAACAGAATTGGATTGAGTCACTTCTAGCTCCGAAGCCTCGCAGGGTTCAGGAAAGAGCACTTTCTTATAGTTCAGAATATGACGATTCAGATGGAAGCAACTATGATTCAAGCACTAAATTCCGATCTAGTCAGTTGTTACGTCTGAGGTCTGATCAAGATCACCAAGCAGACGTTGCAAATAGAGTTCAGAATATGAATAACCCACCACATTCTTCATCAGCAAAAGATGCCTTAGATAACGTGATCAATAGAGTTTCAAATGGAGAAACACATTCTCCTCAGGCTCTTAATTCAGAAAATAAATTACAATTCAATCAATTAAGAAGAACTAATGAGAAAGACAACCGACTTCCAGGGATACGACATCTCGACTAATCAGGGTAAACCAACTATACGGCGATACTTATCGACTCGGGCATGATAAGGTCCACGCTCTATATTGACAATTCCATTGATTCCAATCGCACCTAATGTGAACGATGCAGTTACTGTAGCATGGATTAGTGCTGATCTCATTGAATCTTGATCATTAAGCACTCCTCTCCTACCAACTAGATGGGCTAGAAGAGAACCCGCAAAGGAATCACCACAACCAGTTGGATCAACAATATTTTTTGTTGGAAATGCTGGAAGAGCGATTATTCCACAGGGTAACATTGCGATAACTCCGCCACTACCACGCTTCACAATCAATCCATTAGGACCCTTTCCCGCTGCTGAACCACCATGCAATGCATCACCTGACATTATTGATTCCATAGCGCTAAGAAGAATTTTCTCATTAGCAATTTCACAGGCCTCCTGTTCATTGATTACTACTAAGTCGACCTTGCGAATTGCCTCAGAGAGAGTCTCAAACTCAGTCTCAATCCATAGCATGAAGGTATCGAGAACTGTCAATTGAGCTCCTGGACATTGATCTAAAACCACAACTTGAGTTGCGGGGTGTGTACTGGCACAAAAGAGAATCTCGGGGTCATTCCATACATCAGGTAGTTGTGGATTAAAATTAGCTAAAACATTGACTTCAGTGGATAAAGTCTCTACTGTTTCCATGGCATCTTGATAACGTCCCGACCATCGAAAAGTTAGACCATCAGCACGTGTAACTCCTGACAAATTAAGCCCCGCTTTCTCAAGAATCATTTGATCATAAACAGAGAAATCATCACCAACTATTCCCACTAATCCGACTCTTGTTGGACTTTCATCTATCGTTTTTAGATGATGAGATGCGGCAATTCCAGAATAGACTGCGGCACCTCCTAGGAGATTATTTCCACTATCTACAGGGGTTTGAATTTCGTCGTAACCAATTGAACCAACGATTACTAATTCCATTGCATCACCTAATCCAATAAATCTGGGTGTTCCTCAAGATATCTAATTGTAACCTCTCTATTTCTGAAATCATCTTCAGATAAAATTGCCCTATGGAGAGGTATCAGAGTATCCACCCCAAGTATCATTGTCTCAGCCAGTGCTGCATCCAATCTACGTATCGATTCTTGTCTATCACGCCCCCAAACAATTAGTTTGGCTAGTAAGGAATCAAATGAAGGTGGCATGTCGTATCCAGTATGTGCGTGACTATCTATTCTTACACCAGGACCTGATGGCCAGTGACATTCCCATAAGCGACCTGGAGATGGCTCTAGTGTCCTAGGATTTTCAGCATTAAGCCTAGCTTGAATGGCATGACCAGAAATTGAAATGTCAGATTGTGTGACAGGAAGAGCCTCTCCGGCTGCAACTCTAATTCCGAGTGAAACAAGATCGAAACCTGTAATCATCTCAGTAACAGTGTGTTCTACTTGGACACGAGGATTTACCTCGAGGAAGTAAAATTCACCATTTGAATCACGTAGAAACTCAAATGTAGCCAGTCCCTTGTAACCTACTGCCTCAGCACCAGATACAACTCTAGATCCGACGTCATCTCGAACTTCTTGAGGAAGCCAAGGGCCTTCTTCCAAAATCTTCTGATGACGTCGTTGGATTGAACAAAAACGCTCACCAAAATGTACGGCCTTATCACCATCACCAAGAATTTGAAACTCAATATGCTGAGCTCCTTCAATGAACTTCTCAAGAAATACCCGATCATCTCCAAATGCCGAAAGTGCACGGCCCTGACAGATTTTCAAAGCCGATTCAAACTCATCAGCAATCTCAACTACTTGCATTCCAATACCTCCACCGCCTGCTGCGGCCTTAATTATCACAGGGAAACCTATCTCCTGAGCAATAGATGCTGCCTCCTTAGGATCCGAAATAGGGCCAGGGGAGCCTTTGGCAATGGGTAATCCTGCTCGCGCCATTGCTTCTCTAGCAGTAATCTTGTCACCAAGCAGGCGCAAGACTTCTGCACTTGGTCCGATGAATGTTATTCCCTCTTGTTCCAGCCTCTCGGCAAACACAGGATTTTCAGCAAGGAACCCGTAACCTGGATGGACGGCATCGGCTCCAACTTCCTTTGCAGCGGCAACAATAGCCTCAATATCAAGATAAGATGCAAGTGGATCATCACGAGGAATATGAATCGCCTCATCGGCTAATCGAACAGGAGTTGTTAGTCTGTCCTCTCGGCCATATATCATCACCGCTTCAATACCTAGAGTTCTCAGAGAACGTAAGATACGAAGGGCGATTTCGCCACGATTCGCGATTAGAACTCTGCGGAACATTAGTCAATCCTGAAGGTGGAAACCTATGATTAGTTCGGCGACCGCCGTAGGCGGTCGATATGAATCAGTATACATCGCGGAGATACCGCTTCTCTGTCTTCATCATACCAGTTTCAACGAATTCTTTGGCCTCTTCGGCCGACATACCGCCGTATTCGGAACAAATATCGATCAGAGTTGAATGGACATCTTTGGCCATGTAATTCTTATCTCCACAAACATAGAAGTAAGCTCCACCGTCAATCCAATTCCATATTTCTTCTCCATGTTTTGCCATTAGATGTTGAACGTAGACCTTCTCATTTCCGGCACGACTCCATGCTAGATCATGTCGGTCAAGAACTCCTCTTGCCTTCCAATCGTCCATCTCATCCCGATAGTAATATTCTCCTTCTTCTGTCCAATCTCCAAAGAATAGCCAGTTTTGACCCTTGTCTCCATTGATATCGCGCTGTTGGAGGAAGGCGCGGAAAGGTGCTATTCCAGTTCCAGGACCGACCATGATACAATCTGTATCTCCATTTTCAGGAAGAATAAATGATCGAGTTGGCGACATGAAAACATCAATCTCTGTCTCACCTACTGAACAACGATCTGATAGGAAACCTGTGCAAAGCCCAGTTCGGTCACGATTATGGTGAGAGTAGCGCACAATTCCAACTGTTAGATGAACAGTACCAGGTTCATGCTCAGGACTGCTGGCTATTGAGTAAAGACGGGGTTTCAGTCGACCCATGCCGTCAACTAGTTGTTGAGGAGTGAAGCCAATGTTTCCAAAGTCTCCAAGAGCATCTATGTAGTCACGAGACCACATATAGTCCTCCATTGAATCTGGATTTTCGGTTAATTCATTCCATAATGCTACCATTGGATCACAAGCAGCGCCAATCTCTTCATACCCATCTGGTAAATCATCACCTTCTCCTGAACCAGTCCAATCCATGACAAGTGAACCATTCTCTGTTGAAACTCTAGTTCTCTGTACAATCTTGACCTCCACTGGTACTGAATCTGAAGCAAGACGGTTTCCAAGATTTTGAATCCACTTCTTGGATACTCGGTGAATCTCTAAATGACTCGACATTGCCTCTCTCAAAGTAGTTTCACCGAGATGAGTTTCAACTAACTCATCACCTGAGAAGTTTGCTACCGAGAGTAGTGAATCAACCAACTCAGGAGGGCCACGAGGAATTACTCCAAGGGCATCACCAGCCTTGTATTCTAAACCTGAATCTCCTAAGTCAAAGACAATATGACGAGTTTCCTTTCGCGAACTCTCACCATTCAAGACATAGTTCTCAGTCAACTTTGACTTGTACGGATTTTTTGCACTCCAATCAGACATCATCAGACCTCGATGTCCCGCCGACCCGAACTCCGTTTATCAAAGAAGGGGGGGTTTGGGTTCGCCCGCGTAGCGGGCGTGAGGACCTGGCTCTTGCGAACGACTCAAGTCATATCCGCATCTTCAGTAGACCATGCCGCGCGTGCAGTTCCTCGGGACTGGCAATGCTCATTCACCGCCAGGGCGGTTACATGCATTAGTTTTGATAGATGGAAAAATCCTTGTTGATGCCCCTCCCACAGTTCTACCTCAACTACGACAAGCTGGAGTTTCGCCTGGAGAAATTGAACATCTACTGTTCACACATTGGCACGCTGATCACATGTTTGGATTTCCATTTATCTTACTTGATAGACAATATGTATCAAAACCTCAAAATGGTCCCATGAATATCTATCTTCGACCAAATGGCAAAGAAATTCTCTCTAATTTGAGTCATGTTGGATTCCCAGGTAGCCTTGAGGAAGCACTCGAAGATGATGTTGAATGGATTGAGAACGAATTGGGATCTATTGGAAAGTCGGGGTGGAAATACGAAAGATTCCCCGTAAGTCACACTCCGGAAACTGATCCACATGGATACTTACTCACGCACGAAAGTGGGTTCACAATTCTTCACTGTGGAGACTCAGGGCCCTGTGAAGAAATAAATCAGAGAGCAGAAAATGTTGATGTAATTCTTGTTGAAATGGGAGTTCCTGATTTTGTGGAAAGCGCCCATCATCACAATCCAAAAGAGGTCTCGAAATTGGCTCAAAGGTTTCCCAAATCCACAGTATTAGTCACCCATAATTTCTCTAGAGGCGAAGGCGAGATGGATGGATTTGAAATCCCTCAATTACCTGAATCAATAATACAATTGGAAGACGGGGATTATTTAGACATCTCGACTGACGGGTCTTTTTACCTGATAAATAATAGAAGGAAAAAATAACTTCTATAAATATTAATTATTTTTTCTCACCCTTATCGAAATAATTATTCACCATTATTGGTGTTTTTTTGGAACTGTTTTGGATGAGTGTTGGAGTGTCTTTCGTTATACAATCAATTATTATGAATAATTAGAAAAAAGTTACTAAAGAAAAATAATTAATTTATTTGATAAAACATAACATTACTCTGATATTTTTTCTAAATAACCACTAACTTGTTTTAGAAAAAATATCTATCAAATTACATATCATCTAGCAATATTCTGCGACTTGAGTCCGGATACTTTCATTACCCATAACACTCTCGTGAGGAATCCGCGTTCATCTCTGATACTGTCACACCGGCAATTCTTAGTTAGATGTGGAAAATGCCAGATGGATTGATAAAAAATGGATGGAAATATTTTCGAGAAAATTCTCGGACAAGATTCACTATTCCTAGATCGGAAGGCTTTCGACCATGCCTTTGAACCATCAACTCTACCACATAGAGACAGAGAAGTAGAAGCTCTTGTGAGAAACTTAGTCGATGCTCTAAATGGACATATCCCATCTAATATGCTACTCTACGGAGTTCCTGGATCTGGTAAAACAGTAGTTACCAGATTTGTTCTTGGTCAACTTCGAGAGAAGGGAAAACAAATGGGTAAGTCTGTCCACACATACGATATCAACTGTCGTCAAGTAGATACCCGTTATCGCGTTGTTCAAACTCTTGCTAGCAAACTTACCCAAAGAGGGGATGTTCCTATTCCATTTACTGGTTGGCCGACTGATAGGGTTCTAGAGCAATTGATTCACAGAATGGATAGAGCGGGAGGAGTTCACATTATAGTACTAGATGAGATTGACAACCTTGTTGAAAGAGCTGGTGACAACCTGCTATACAATCTCACAAATCTAAACACCATTTTGAAGAATTCAAGATGCTGCATCATTGGAATCAGTAACGACCTACACTTTACGCAATTGCTAGATCCTAGAGTATCTGGTCGTTTAGGACAAGAGGACCTAATCTTCCACCCATATGGAGCCACTGAGATTCAAGATATTCTAAGTGCTCGAGCATCAACAGGTTTACGAAATGAAGTCCTAGATAACGGAGTCATCCAACTGTGCGCTGCTTTGGCTGCACAGGAACATGGAGATGCTCGTCGTGCACTTGATTTACTAAGAATCTCAGTTCAGAAGGCAGAACAACGATCTCAGACAAAAGTAGAGCCACGCCACGTTAGACTTGCTCAATCACAACTTGAACATGATCAAATAACTCCAGTTCTGCAAACTCTTCCCCTTCACCAAAAGTTGGTCCTATTTTCAATTAGAATCAATGAGGATAATGGACTGAGAAATATATCTACTGGAGAAGTATACAGAACGTATTCTGATGCATGTCTGAATGTTAGTGTTGAGCCTTTGACTCCGCGAAGAATCTCAACTTTGCTAAATGAGTTAGACACGCTGGGAATGATAATGGCGAGAAATGTAAGCAAGGGTAGAGGAGGACGCAGTAAGCAAGTCAACTCTGCCATACCAAAAACCATTGATGCAATTACTACAATGAGTGATGCTGACCCACTAATTTCTCAAGCAGCACGATGTCGTTATCGACTACAGTCCCATCTTTGATTGGCACATTAGGACTGATAACGGTTAAACCGAGTCTGCGGGTCGCCGCACTCGATGTCAATGGCTGACAACGACTGGTATTCGACGCTGACGAGCCCAAGTCGCACCGCATCTATAGCAATTCTAGTCCTTGGAATGTGGGTTCTACTACTGACAATAGTCAATTTAGTCAATGGTGCTTATTACGGAGAAAAGGCTCTGTGGTTAGGATTCATCTCAAACGGTTCCTTCGGAGATATCTATACCCAACACGACGGCATTTCCATCGTGCTAGATGATATCGTATTCGGAATTCTAGGATCTATATTGATGGCAGGTGGAATAATGGGAATTGGCTCGGCATTTGAAGGTGGAATTGGGGGCTGGATCAAGGATTTGCCAAACTCTTTCTCTGGACTTTCCTCAACTGAAGGCGGAGCTCGAAAGTCCGTTGCAGACTGGCTCATAGTATTGGGATTAGTTTTCTACTTTGGTTGGTCAATTCAGAATAATGCATGGATTGATCCTGGTGTCTTTGCAGTTAGTATTACTCCATTCGCCTTTGGTGTTGGGCTGAACTTGTTAGATTCTGCAGAATCTTGAATGATTCATTCTTGAATCATTGCAGATAGTAAATTTCTGCATCTATTCTTAGAATCAAATCCTGTATATCGAATTACTACTCCTTTACCGGGTTGCCCATAGAGAACAACAGCACCTAAAGGTGCCAATGGATGTAACAATAGAGGAGCTAAATCCTCTTCACCATCGACCCGAATGATGGTGGATTTTTTCTCATTCATCCAAGAATCAACTGCATCTTTGCAACATTTAAAGAGAGATTTGCTCAACCGCCCAGCGGGATTCTGACATTCTAGAATAAAATTATAATTTGAATTATCAATATCGGTGGCTTCTGCCCAAAACTCACGTTTTGTTCGTTCATCAATTAGAGCAATGTCAGCAGGATTACCCAAATCCTGCAATGTTTTGACTGTGACATCACCAACAGCAATAACAGGACCAGGCTTACCAAATATCTCTTCAAGAACTAGTCTCATTGCAAATTCTGGATTTTCTTCTGGTCCCTCAATTAAACGACCGAAGGGGTCTTTCAAATTCGATTCAACTTCTTTTGTCATAAGAAAATCAAAATCTCCTAATCCAGAAGGAAGCCATGATTCTCCATCAATTGAGATTTCACCTGAGCGAATTCGAGAACTAGAAATTGGATTGCCATCATGTGCATTGAGATGTGGAACAACTATAATCGCCAGATTAGGCAATCCATTTTGATTACGCTCTGAGTTTATTCTGCCACAAGCTGCTCTAGTCTCATGAGTGCACAAAATTGCTGTTGCAGATTGGTGCCATGGTGCAGGCCCGTCTGAATCCTCCAATACATGTAGACTCACTCGAGCAGAACCTTCAAGAAAATCAAGAATGTTCTGACCACGAACAGACCACGATTCACATCTTGGATCTTTGGCTTGAGCGATAGAATCACTAGTCAGCCATATCTCTAATGAAGTGCATTCTGAAAGCCCTCTCTTGATTAAAGCACGGTGCCCAGCATGCAAACGGTCGAAAGTTCCGCCTACCAGTCCGAGGTCGTGCATCATTATCCAGCCTGAATACGGGGTCTTGAGAACTTCGGAGAAGATGTGTGCCCCGGGGCGTAACGGTAGCCTTCACAGCAATGCTCGGGTGCCTGACCCACCCCGGGACGTCTGTTGAACTGTGGGGTTGTCCCGTAAGTCATTCCATCCGGTCATCCGGGGACCCATCACAATCCGACCACAAGTGTTGCTCCGACGATCATTCCCCAGCAGCGGGTCACGTCGGTCTTCGACTTGTGGCAAATCCCGTTCCGTGGTACCGTGATTCATCCTACTAACTCCGGCGTGGGGCTTTCGTCGGCACGGTGTTGCCGGTCGGGCATCTTTCGCTCTTGGGTGCCCTTCAAGAACCCCTCGGAAGAGAAATTAATACAAATTAAAATGAAAATAGGTTTTATTTTCAAAATTGTTGTTTACTGAAAAGGCTGTTATTATACCCTGAAATTCGTTTAATCAAGCGTTCAGCAACGTGTGGATCTCCATTCATGACCATCTCATTTGTCATAACTGGCCATTTCTCAATAGGCTGTGCTAACCATCCAACCATTGGATGAGTTCTTCCTGAATTTGGAGAACGGCCCTCCTGTAGGTCATCAAGAGCACTCAGTAAATCAATAATAGGCGCAGCAGTATCTGGTAGGGCTCCCCTTTCATAACGTGCTCTAAATCTTCTAGATAATGCTACATGTAACTCTGGCGGACAACCATTATGAGCAATACTTCGAAGACCAGGAGACTGACTTAGTTCACCCTCGGGTCTGAGAATTGCAGCAGACCATGGAAGAGGATTCTGTAACAACCAATTAGATGAATCTTCATCGCCTAGAATATTTATTAGAACCTCAGAAGCAATAGGAGCCCACCAATCTAGAGGAAGAGTCTTTACTATCTTCTCTAATTCTTCTATCTGTAACATTTTTCCACCAATAATTCTGTCTACAAGAAGAGACCAAATTTTCAAATCATGATCTTCAGGTAAATCTCTAGAACGTCTAAGAATTCCCTGAAGTATCGGCTCAAAGGTTGACGTATCTCCAATTTGACCCGAATGCATCCAATCAACAGCCTCAAGGGCAATTCTAGAATTATTAGGAGGGGTTTTTAGCCATGCTTCAAGAGCCCATCGAAGTAAATCTGGTTGCATATCTTGAGGTAACCAGGGAGCATTTGCTAGAAGTTGAGCTGCAACCCAAGAGTCTCCTCTTGAGGCTTGAGAAGAGTCGGTTGCGGGTCTTGCGCGAAGGGCAATTTCTGAATCGTCTCTAATCATTATTCGTAATTGTTCCTCGAATCTCAGCAATACACTCTCAGGAGCTTTGTTGGCGACCTCCGCCAATCTCTCAAGAGGTAAATATTCTAAATCCATTAATGCCAACCATTCTGAATCAATCCTATTCATTAGCCTCTGCCAACGATGCCAACGAGTTCGTCTCGGTGAGGCAATCCAAGCAGCTATTGGATAACTCGCTTCCATCATGTTGGCCCAATCTTCATTCCCTTCAGGAAATTGAGAAATTGCGGAGCCAATCATAGAGGAATCTACTTCAATAAATTCAGATGGCTCATTTTCTAAACCAAGTATTTTCCAAGGAGAAACTATGTCAGAGTCTTCTTGGGTTTCCTCCTCTAACAATGGAATTGAATCAGTAACTAATCGAAGAGGAAGATCTCTGCCTCCTTTCGTTCGCAATCGTAACCATGGAAGTGGACGTAGCGGGTCTACTACTAATTCATCAAAAATAGATAATGATTCTGAAGGTGAAGTGGTTAATGCAAGACGTAAGGAAGGATGTGAAACTACTGTATTCAGAACATCTTCGGGGAGAGAATCATGAAGATCAAGAACGAGAGGGGGTCTTTCAGTTTCGGATACCGACCATTCAATCAGTGAGGTTCTAGCAACTTGGCCTAATCCGCGCGTTTCGAGAAGACGAATACTTCCCTCATTTGTTGAAAATTCAGAATCAGCCCAATCTCTCCTGAATCGTCTCCAAGTCGACTCTTCAGTTCGCACCTTACGACTCGATGTCAAACGCTCTCTGAGACTAGAGAGGCGCCTTCTCCTCTCTGAAGGTGTTAATCGAGGATGTGCTCTTTCTATCCAATAATCAAGACAAGAGATAGGGTATGCATCACCAATAGCGTCTAGGCCACCCAAATCTGCAACTACAAGGGCACCAATTCTTGCAGTTCTTAGTAACATTGAACGTGGAAGTCGCTCATCCATTAGAGCCATGATAGGTTCCTTAGGTCTAATCGCAGGAGATAACTCGTGGCAATTTCCAAGTATCCATTTCCCCCTATGATGACTCGCTTCAGGGAGGGGGGGTTCTGGTCTGTGATTAGGTGGTTCAAACCAAATCCCAGGTGCTAGAGACATCGGTTGATCTTCGTCTACTAATCGTGCACGAACAATCCCAATAGTATGATTCTCTCCCACGTAGGATGAAATGTTCTCTGGGTCGTAAGTTGTAGGTGGGGCCTGAAGCATTTCTAAGGTAGTTAGATTAAACCACCTAGGACTTCTCTCTCTAAGTATAGCCCAAGTCCAAAAGACCCCCTCACTTCCACTGTATATTCCTTCAGTGGATGTGGAAAGAAGAGGGCGATCTGGAATTAATACAAGAGGGCTGTCAATTGGAGCAAGTATGCCTAGAAGCAAATTAGCTCCATCCCTAGCCAAAAGACAACAATGACTCGATGGTTGAGGAAGGGGAAATGCATCTTGGGCTCGTGATAACTCATCTAGGCGTATTTCTTCCCAGCCGGATTGAGTAAGATGAAGACGAGCGCCCCTTGAACCGGCAATTTGGTCACTGGCTACCAGTCCATCGGTTCTCATCCTTCTAAGTTCTGCAGAAGCATGAGGAATTCGTAAAACAGTATCGCGAGCAAGCTCACTAACAGTAGCACCACCATCTGTAAGTCGATCTAACAAACGACGTCGATGCCCTGAACGTATTCTACGCAATTCAAACTTAGGTCGACCTGTAGTAGTCGAATCTGGGTCAAACGACACTAATCACCCTCTCCTGAATCAGTTAGTAGGGGCATCGCTATTAAAATTATCTTTTTAGTTACATTTCATTACACATTTCCAGTGCAAAAAATAACAGTTTCATTTCCACACCGACTTTATTGCAGATATTAGGCGCATTTTCTGCAACAATATGTAACGAAAGGAGGTGGGGAGTTGCAGAACTATTATATCAACGCCTGCTCTCCTGTAGACAACGGACCGGTTCCCGCCACCGTAACCACTCGAGGATGACTGAAATATGAGCTCGCAAAACCTACGCGAACTTATTCGAAACTACCTCTCTGAACGCCCTAGAAATACGATTGAAATATCAGCCTGGTTATCCAGTCAAATTGAAGTCAACAGCCACCCTAGTGAAATAACTAGTATTCTTGAATCAGATAATGAAATCGTTCGAATTGGTACAGTCAGGAAAAGTGGAATGCAATTAACTGATCTCCCAGTATCAGAATGGGCATCAGAATCATGGGTCAAGCATCACGAAAGGAATCAGGTAAACAAGACAAAGGAGAGCTAAAAATGCGCACAACAAGACTACGACAAAAAATAAAGAAATTTCTCAACGTTCGCGGTGAGGCAAATACAACTGAAATTCTCGAGCATGTGAACTCGACCATGAGGCACGGAACTACACCTCAACAACTAGGAAACGTTCTCTCAAAAGACAAGGACATACTCAAGGTCTCTACTACGAAGCGTGGCGGAGCTCTCTCCGGCCGCTACGAAATCTGTGTGTGGACTCTGCGAGCAGGCGTTCTAGACGGCGAGAACTGAATACCCAGTTTGAGAGATTAGGATTCTAAATCGGCTGACCAATCACCTGATCGTGATAAGCTATTCATTTTAGCACGGTGAAGGAAGGCTTGTTGGCTATCTTCATTAGAACCACTAGCCCATGTCTGCAATGCATGTGCAAGAAGAGCTCTCCCATATGAGTAGGATAATTGCCACGGATGTTCTACATCCATTGCATTCATCAAATTCAGATGTGCTGTAGCATCCTCATCAGATTGACCACCAGATAGAAACACAATCCCTGGTAGATTATGTGGTACATGATTCGTAAGACAATCTACAGTCATCTGGGCTGCAACTTCACGAGATACTTGTTCTGAGCAATCATTCCCTGGCAGAATCATATTTGGTTTGAGAAGAGCACCTGGGATGTGCACACCCTGTACCTTACAGGCTTCAAATGTGGCATCTAAAATCTCAGCAGTAACTTCGTAACAACGCTGAGCATCATGAACTCCGTCCATCAAAACCTCTGGCTCAATTATGGGAACTAATCCCTGTTCTTGACAAATCGCCGCATATCGAGCAAGTGCATGGGCATTGGTCGAGAGGTTTGCAGCACTCGGCATTCCATCTCCAATTCTTATTACGGCTCGCCACTTAGCAAAACGTGCACCCATGGAAAAATACTCTTCACATCGCTCACGAAGTCCATCGAGACCCTCGGTTATCTTTTCACCCGAATGGTGAGCAAGTTCCTTAGCACCAGTATCCACTTTGATTCCAGGATGAACGCCACGGCTAGCCAAATAATGAGGAATTGGAGTACCATCATCCATATTTTGGCGGATAGTTTCGTCGAATAAGATTACACCACTAATTGCCGAATCATAATCTGGTGTGGCGAAAATATTCGAACGATATGCTCGACGAGTTTCAGAAGAAGGTTCAACACCTACAGCTTGCAGCCTGTTTGACATAGTTCCATTACTCTCATCGGCGGCTAGAATGCCACGCCCTTGAGAGACCAATTCACGCGCAGTTTGCTCAAGTAATTCGGTATCCATTATCGAACCTCAGTACGACGTGGAGGGGTCTAGAAATGAAGGCTTTGCCTACAGTCTCAGGATTTTTTTTCTTAGGCTCGACGAATGGAGTCAATGAATCTGTGAGCCCCGCTGGCCACATCTATGACCTCTGATTGAACAGAAAATCGACCATCTGAGAGTTCTTCAACGCCAAATGTCCTACCAGGACAAACGCCTGTTCCGATAAACATCGAATCATCACTAGAACACAATTCATCTCGATCCCATAGTCTGTCTATATCTCCATCAATCATTTGTTCGGCACGCTCACGATGACCTTCATTCTTGAAGACTAATCGGCCTTCAAATGGAGCCCCTAGTCCTCTAAGAGCAGTTGCGGTAATGACACCTTCTGGAGCTGCCCCTATACCCATCAGCATATCGATTTCTGACTTTGGATCTGCTGCATTTAGAGCCGCAGATACATCTCCGTCTCCAATCAAAACTACATTTACATCATGAGCATTGAGTTCAGAAATTAGAGTCTCGTGACGGGGTCTATCCATTACAACAATATTGAGTTCTGATTGTTTCTTATCTAATGCTGAAGCGGCAGCCTCTACATTGTATGAAGTGGAAGCATCTAGGCTAATCACGCCATTAAGTTCGGCTGGCCCTGCAATTTTGTTCATATAACAATCAGGTGCATGCAATAGAGTCCCACGAGGAGCTGCTGCAAGGACTGCCATAGCATTTGGTAAATCCTTAGCCACGTGATTTGTACACTCAAGTGGATCTACGGCAATGTCAATCTGTAGAGCATTAGAGTCTCCCTGCATAGAACCTAGGGGCTCGCCGATCCATAGCATTGGAGCGTCATCGCGCTCCCCTTCACCTATAGCGACACGGCCATCGAATGGAACTTCATCGAACACTTTTCGCATGGCCTCGACCGCTGCTCCATCGGCAGCTTTTCCATCTCCTTTACCGCGCCACCAAGAAGCGGCAATGGCAGCGGCCTCAGTTGCAGCAAGGAAGTGTTTCTCCAAATCAATGGTGGCCATTGAGCCGTGCGAGTAGCGTTAAGCATTCAATCATACGGGTCGCCTTTGCTCTTGCGCAGAACTCGAACTCCCTCAATTACAGCACTAGGATACTGTCCATCCTCATCCTTTTCTATCGATTTTAGCATATCCCAAGCACAAAGAAGTCCAGCATTTACGCCACAAAGTGCTTCCATCTCAACACCTGTTGTCCAATGCGTCCGAACACTAACTGTGCACCTGAGGGAATCATCCTCTAATTGCCAGTCAACTGTGCAACCTTCAATTGGGATTGGATGACAATGAGGTAACATTCTAGGAGTTTCCTTTACCGCTTGAATTGCTGCGACAGTAGATGCTTCTCTGACATCACCCTTAGGAGATCTGCCATTAAGAACAAGATCTAAACTTGCAGGAGATAATCGTATCAAACCTGTTGCTACTGCTTCCCGAGCGACTACTTTCTTCGAACCAATGTCGATAATTCCGTTGATTGAATCCTTCATCTGTAACCGCCTGTTACTTGGGGTGCATACCTCACTAATCAGAGGTGCGGAGGGCATCCATTGTGTAAAATACCCGAATAGTTACTGACATTTGTGTCCGAAGCGTTTCAGAAGAAGGCAACGCCGGGTGAGATTCCCGAATTAAAATCCGGGGTTGAGCATGATAGGCCCACTTCTGAAACAGCTAAACTGAGTGTAATCGACGACTTATGTGTAGGTTGCTCTTATTGTCTAATGACATGCAAAGACAATGCTCTAATTGTCGAGGGGGTTTGTGTGGTGATTGAGGATAATTGTACAGATTGCCTTCGTTGTCTTCTATGGTGCCCAACGGGTGCATTAGTGTATTCGGAGGAGAAATAATGGAGCAACAAAAAGCATTGATAATTGGTGCGGGAATTGGTGGACTATTATCTGCAGCAAAATTAGCTCAGAGGAAAAATATGGAGGTAGAAG
>Ga0206679_10000491_pt1 | contig 32454 bp, 24 predicted proteins | sample M110012015metaG_FD_155464 | JGI IMG/M metagenome (GOLD analysis project Ga0206679, IMG submission 155464) | Ammonia-oxidizing marine archaeal communities from Monterey Bay, California, United States - M1 100m 12015 | ecosystem: Environmental > Aquatic > Marine > Intertidal zone | place: USA... | reverse complement strand
CTAACCCTGCTATCCATGTATCAATATCTCAGACTGGCATGGCCTGACCTGTATTCGGGGATGAAGAATCGAGACTGAAGGTCTTGTTGGTTCCAGGCCGTACCTGCTTTGCTTGGAGCGCAAAAGCCCGCTGGACTGCCAGACATTGTATTGTAAAGTATCGATCTGACCATCGTCTGAGTACGTGAAGGGCAAATAGGCTCTTGTCGGGCTTGCGCTACTTGTTTTCCGCTGTCTTCCTTTCCATCTTTCATATTTTTTGCATCGCTATCTCTTCTGCCTGGTTGACTCTTCTACCTGTGTGGTGATCAAGGATATTTATAAATGGATCGTTTAATTGGTCGGGAAGTCGGCAACAATACTGATCCATTGTGATCAGACAAAGCCGTTGTTATCGAGTTCAGTCGAAGCGGTGATCAAGCCGTGAAATGTGTTGATATGGGTTCTAGACAGACGGGTTCGATTTTCCAGGAATTCTGTTGGTTTCCTTCCAAAAGCAGGTTAACGGTGCCGTGCTGCTCGTGTTATGTTGTCATAGAAATACCGGTAGCCTAATACCTGTCGGACAATCAAGCAAAAGGGGAGTGGCATGGACACAATCTGGGTTGAGAACGGCAAAAACCGTCTTGAGGTCAAACTGATGGGGAGTGGCCCGGTGATTTTATGCGTTCACGGCTGGCCTGAGTTGTGGTACTCCTGGCGGCACCAGATGGCCTATTTTTCTGATCAGGGCTACACCGTTGCAGCCATGAATGTACGTGGATATGGTGGCAGTAGTCGACCAGCCGAGGTCGCTGCCTATACTTTGGCTGAGCTGAGTTCAGATGTGCACGCCGTAGCGCGATACTTGTCGGATCAATCGGTCATATTGTTTGGTCATGATTGGGGTGCGCCGATTGTTTATCACAGTGCGCTTCGTTACCCGACGGTTTTTTCAGCTGTAGCCGGTCTTAGCGTGCCGTATATGCCATCGGGGGAACAGTCTACATTAGAGCTGTTTAGCCAGATCTATGCGGGTCGGTTTTTTTACCAATTGTATTTCCAGGCGCCAGATTTAGCTGAAGCGGCTTTCGAGGCTGATGTTAAAGCGGCGTTGCGCAAGGTTTATTTTTCGCTTTCAGGCAATGCGCCGCTCAATGACTGGTTGAAGCCGCGGCCTGCGGACGCTGCATTGCTCGATGACCTTCTCGACCCGCGGCCCTTTCCCGACTGGCTGAGTGATGCCGACCTGAGCGTTTATGCTGAGGCATTCGGGCATTCGGGCTTTCGAGGACCGCTCAATCGATATCGGGCGCAGGAACTCGATAAAACCCAGCTAATCGATCACAGGGGCAAGCTGCTGGAGCAACCGAGCTGCCTGGTCGCTGGCGAAAGAGACGCAGTTAGGAATTTTATCCCGGGTATGGACTTGTACGATAACGCTGCCGCTGGCTGCTCTGATTACAGGGGAACCACGATTATTGAGTCGGCTGGTCACTGGGTCCAGCAGGAAGCGCCAGCGGAAACCAATGCCGCTCTTGATCAGTTCCTGCAGGGTCTTTAGTTTGATTCATGGAAGAACAGCCGCCTCCTGAATGGGTCAAGGAAAGTCATCTTCAGCCCTCATGGGTGTTTTTCCAGAGCGAGGCGATAGTAACGTTTTCAACCGTAAAGTCTCACGGGTAGTCGGTAGCGACGGAAGGTCGGGCAGTCGAGCCGGGTGCGGCATTACTGTGAAGTGCTGAAGGGCGCAGTTCACATTGAGGTAATTGAATGGCTACATCAAGCGGTAGATGACCGTCAAAATGATGTTCGAATAATACGCTTAAGCCAAAGTAATCAAGGTTGGGTTTCCTCATTTTAGCGTCGTCAAAGATTCAGGTGGGATCTCTGTAGTCCTGATGATTCGGCTCAAAACTGATCAAGCTTGACCGTAGCCGGTTGTTGCAATTGGCCATTAAATCTCAATTCGCTAGTGCGAGGTTGCAGAGCCGATTTTAAATTACCTTTTTCAAATTATCGTATTCAATTTACCTTATTCAATATACCTTATTCAATATCCCTTAGATGGACGCGAGATTTTCATATTATGGTAGATGGGCGCATAATGTAGGTTCAGCCGTGCAATTCAACAGGAGCTTCAAATGGTGCGAGATAGATTCAATTCCTCGGCTGCGGCGATAGCGCTGTGCGGGCTATTCTGGGTGAGCCCGGAATTACCGGCTGAAGACCTAGCTCAGGCAAACTCGGAGCCAGAATCGGAGCTGATCGGGCCTTGTAATCCTTTGGTTGATCCTGGCTGCAAAGGCACGATTGAACTTGAGCACGGCGAGCAATTTACCGGCACACTTAAAGAAGGCTTGCCAGATGGCGAGGGAGAAATAGCCTACCCTAACGGAGATGTCTATGCCGGTTACTTTCGAGAAGGTCGAAAGATGGGGCAGGGTAAGTACTGGTTTGCTAATGGTGATTCCTACAGCGGCTTTTGGGTGCGCAATAGGCTCTCGGGACCTGTCGAACTTGACTATGTCATTGGCGACCGTTATGTGGGCCCGCTTGAGGGAAACAAACCCCATGGGGAGGGAACCATGTTCTTTGCCAATGGCGATGTGTATCGTGGTCAATGGCTGGAGGGTGTCCGCGCTGGAGAGGGCATTCTAAGCTACGGCGAAAGTCATGCTGAAAGCGCAGGTGATCGCTATCAGGGAGCATTTAGTAATAATTTTAGGCATGGTGATGGACGATATATCTGGGCCGATGGTAAAGAGAGCAAGGTGAGTTGTCAGTACGATGTCTGTGAGGAGCCTTCCTGGACAAAACGCTTCCCCTGATCACTGAATTAGACTGGCTGTCTACCTGGGCGGGCAATGCCATTGTGGTCACAACTTTGCTTACTATTACTAGCCCGGCTTATCGTAATTTATCTATATAATATGCCTATAACTAACTGTTATTGAACCATTTCATGGTAATTATTTGTAGATTTGATGCTGTTTGTTTTCCTAAGATATTTTTTGATATCCGCTTGCCAAGTCCATTCATATTTGTAGAGGCCTCATGCTAAGTACTTCGTGGGAGTGCTCTTTGGTAGAGAGCAGACGAGTCCTGTGCTGAGATCAGTCATGTTAACCTGACGGCGGTGCAGTCGACATCCTACCGTAAAGCCTTTACGCTAAGCAGGTTGTTTGCCATAAAGAGTATTCATTACCGCAGATGAAGCCAAACTTATCTCCCCAACGACCGTCTCGACACCTCACTGAGACTGAACGCCAGGCCCTGAATGACGATGGTGTTATTTGCGTCAGGTCAGTGTTGGATGAAAAATGGCTTGAGACCATCGAAAAAGGAATCGAGCGCATTAAGGCCAACCCAGGCGTTATAGCCAATATCCTGTCCATGCCGGAAAAGGGCTTTACCGGTGATTTGTTCATGTGGCGCAAGTATAAAGAGTTTGCGGCGGTGCTATTTGAGTCACCCTTAGCATATCTGGCGCAACAAGCCATGAGTTCAACCCTGGTCAAGCACTGGTATGATCAACTCTTTGTTAAACAGGCAGGCTCACAGGTGCCGACACCCTGGCACCATGACCTTACCTTCTGGCCGATCAAGGGACAGGAGATTATCAGTATTTGGATACCCATCGACCCAGTGAACAGGGCGTCCAGTGGTTTGGAATATATCCGCGGTTCACACCGCTGGACCAACCGGTATAAGGCCATAACCCCTGATTACTCTGAGTTCATGGTAAACCCTGAACTTGAGGACGCGCCAGACGTAGAGGCAAATAGGGATGATTACGATCTTTTAGGATGGGATATGGAGCCAGGTGATGTGTTGATATTTCATCCGCTGGTGGTGCACGGTTCGGGCGGTAATCACTCGATAAAAACCAACCGGCGTGCGCTGGCTAGCCGCTGGGTGGGTGATGACGTTGTTTATGATCCCAGGCCCCATACTATGCCTCTGCCTCCTGATCATGGCCAGAAGCAAGGTGAACGCTTGCATGGGGACTTGTTTCCTACCGTGCTGGGATAGCATACTCGGGCCTTCGCCCATTAGGCGAGAAAGACCAGAAACAATAGACCGTATTGTGCGCAGCCTGTAACCAAACAATTACCGAGTACCGGTAAATCGCTGGACACGAAACCTTAACAGGCATACCTTAACCCGGCATACGGCAACAGGCACAATGATGAGAGGAGGGAACCTGTATGGTCCTGAACAATAGCTTTAGGAAGCTGCTGGATGAAGATAAGCCCACTCTGGGAACCCACTTCATGTTCACTGATCCGGATATTCCTGAACTCATCGGTGATACAGGTTGCTTTGATTATGGTGAGTTCACGGCGGAATATTCAGCATTTGACCTGCCGCTGCTATATAACCTGGCTAGAGCAGGTCAATGCGGCAATCTACCGTTGATGATCAAACCGGATCAGGAGAACCAGGGTTTTGTTTCCCAGGCCGCGCTCGGTGCCGGTTTTAAAGCGGTTTTATTCACAGATATACGAACAGCGGAGGACGTTGATATTGCCCATCGCATCATCCGTCCCGATACACCGGATGAGCAGGGTTTTATGGGCGTAAAATTACGTCGGCCAGCGCTTTCCAGTTACGATACCCAGGCCTATCTCGAAGATCTGCAATCCGTTGTGTTCTGCATTATGTTAGAGAAGGCCGTCGCAGTTGAAAACCTGGATTCTATACTTGAGCGAGCCCAGGCGAACGGGGTCGATATGACGCAGTGGGGGCCAGCTGATTTTAGTTTTTCCATGGGTGATCCGGGCTTGCAGCGATCTCCAGAGATACGAGTCTATGAGGAGAAGGTCATAGCAAAATCCCTGGCGTATGGAATTCATCCGAGAATTGAAATCGGCGCTGTTGAGCAGGCTAAACGCTATATGGACCTGGGTGTCAGGCATTTCTGCCTTGGCTGGGATCGATTCATTCTGCGCCAGCAATTAAGCCAGTTGGGTACTGAGATGCGCAAATTGACGGACTCGCTATAATCTCTGGAATGCAGTTATTGCTTTGATTGCGCTACCGCGGCTGGCCGGTAGCGTTAAGGTTGCCATATAAAGTGGTAGCAGAATGGCAACCCGATTAACCTTTGACCAGCGGTTTCGACTATGAAAATTGTTGAACTGAGAGAATGTACGGTGCCGCTGCAGGGTAATATCAGCAATGCCCTGGTCAATTTTTCCAACCACAGCGTTTCGCTCGTTGCCGTTATCACTGACGTGGTACGTAATGGCCAGCCTGTATCCGGGTTGGCCTTTAATTCAATTGGTCGGTTTGCCCAGGGTGGGCTGTTGCGAGAGCGTTTCTTCCCCCGGCTCATGGCTGCGTCAGCTGAATCACTGCTGAAGACTGATGGCAGCGGTTTTGACCCGGCGAAGGTGCTGGCTTGTGTCATGGCAAATGAAAAGCCTGGTGGCCACGGCGATAGAGCTACCGCCGCAGGCGGCCTGGAGCTGGCCTTCTGGGACCTGAACGCTAAACTGGCTGGCGAACCGGCTTATCAACAGATCGCTGAATCCTATGGAAAGAAGGCGATTGCAGAAACTGTTCCTGTTTATGCTGCTGGCGGATATTACCATCCGGAAAAGGGGCTTGACGGTCTCACTGATGAGCTCAAAGGCTACCAGGACCAGGGTTTTCAGGATTTTAAGATCAAGATAGGCGGAGCTAGTCTTAAAGAGGATATCAAACGTCTGGAGGCCGCAATCAAGATTGCCGGCAATAGTCACAGGGTCGCTGTAGATGCCAACGGTCGCTTTGATCTGGAAACGGCACAAGACTACGCCCAAGCGCTGGCTGAGTATGAGCTGAGATGGTTTGAGGAGCCAGGCGACCCACTAGATTTTGAATTAAATCGTCACATCAGTGCGGCGTATGTGGGGTCGATCGCTACGGGCGAGAACCTTTTTTCGACTATCGACACCATGAACCTGCTTCGCTACGGCGGCATGCGAACCGACAAGGATATTTTCCAGATGGATCCTGGGCTCAGTTATGGCATCACAGAGTTTGCCCGTATGCTGGATAGCATAGAGACGGCTGGCCACAGCAGACGCTTTGTCTATCCTCATGGCGGCCACATGATTAATCTGCATGTCGTCCTCGGTCTGGGCCTAGGCGGTTGTGAAGCTTATCCCAGCGTATTTCAGCCGTTTGGTGGTTATGCCAGTGGTTGTCTCGACGGGCAGGGCAGGGTCAGGGCTATCGAGGCTCCCGGTTTTGGGCTGGAAGCCAAGTCTGACCTCAAACCCTGGATTGATCGCCTGTTGGCCTGATAGCCGGTGGCAAAAGCGATTTGCCAGCAATGTTGCAGAGTTGCTGCTAAGCTCCACTGCTGGTTGCGAGCGGGTACTGGTGTGAAACCCGGTAAAAATCTGCTTTAGGTTGATACGAGCGCAGAATGGGAAGGTCGGGATGGTCGGCTGCTGCCGCCGCGAAGGCCCTGAAGTCTGCTTCTTCTTGCCAGTTGGCATAGTGAACGATGTCGCTTCCGTCAATGTTAGTGTGCAGCGTGCTGCCCAGGAAACCCTTGAAATGGCGGAGAAATTTATCGACATAACTGTCTATTTGCTGCAACACTGCGGCTTGGTTCTGCGTCGTCGTTTGAAAGCGAACAATAACGATAAAGGGTGTGGTCATGAATTTACCCGGTAAGCTGTGGTGGCCAATATCCTACACTGTCCGCAGGGCAGATGAGTGGCTTTTTGCATTGCGATTTTGATCTGGTCAGCAGGGGTGGTGGGTATTAGTATTGGGCTATGGTCCTGGCGCCCAAAGTAGCATCTGATTAGGGGCTGCGGAGAGAAGATATGCTTGCATTTGGGTGTATCCTTGCGAACCTGCTATGAACGCGCACTTGGATGCCTGGTCTAGTCGGGTTCGGACGGGTATCGCTATGAGTTCCAGACTTAACCCGAAACGATTATAGGGTCAACTGCAGCAACAACCGTCAACGAGCACAGATCGAACAGTTAATGATCAGAGATTTTCACCTAGCGGTTTCCGAGAGCAGCTTGAATGAGATTTATGACAGGGTGCGGGCTTACCCCTGGCAGGCTCTGCCCGGTAATAACGGTTGGGATCTAGGTGCTGATACCGGTTATATGAAGGAGCTCTGCGAATATTGGGTGAGCGATTTTGACTGGTACAGGCATGAAGCAGAGATCAACCGGTATAACAACTTCATCACTCGGATTGAAGGTATCGATATTCATTTCATTCATGAAAAAGGCAGTGGCACCAATCCCCAGCCTCTGCTGATCAGTCATGGTTGGCCCGGTTCGGTCGTTGAGTTTCTTGGAATCATAGAGAAACTGGCCCACCCGGAACGCTTTGGTGGGAACATTGAAGATGCTTTTGATGTGGTGGCACCTTCTCTTCCGGGTTTTGGCTTTTCTGGCGCGCCAGCCGCACCCATTGGCCCGCGGCGGGTAGCCGCTATTTTCAATACGTTAATGACCCGGCAGCTCGGCTATAGCGGTTACCTTGCCCAGGGTGGTGACTGGGGCGGCACCATTGCCAACTGGCTCGGTTATGATCACGCCGATTCGTGTCTGGCGCTTCACTTGAATATTCTCACCATGCGCCTGGCTGATGGCCCACAGACGGCGGCAGAACATGCCTGGCAGATTCGATTTGACCAGGAACAGGTCCTGCAGGAAGGTTACCGGACTCAGCAAGCAACCAAGCCCCAGAGCCTCAGTTTTGCCATGCTGGATAGCCCGGTCGGGATAGCGGCCTGGATAGTGGAAAAATTCCATGCCTGGTCGGATATTGACGGCGATGATATTGAAAGCGCTTATTCCAAAGATACGTTGCTGGCCAATATTATGGTTTACATTTTGACCGGAACCTTTAATACAGCAGCATGGATTTATTATGGTCGGCGGCAAGAGGGTGGGCGGTATTTTCCCAGCGATTTCAAAAAAATCAGTGTGCCAACGGCAGCAGCGCTATTCCCGGCAGAAATGTCGACCTGGCCGCCACGCAGCTATGTTGAGAGAATGTTTAATCTGCAGCGCTGGACCCAGATGCCAGCGGGAGGCCATTTTGCCGCTCTAGAGCAACCTGACCTGCTTGTTGATGATATCAGGGCCTTTGCAAAAACCTGTTTGCCGCGCTAGGTCATTCATTCTATTTGCGTTCCATCAACTGTCGCTATGCCGGTTTATCCAACAGTTCTAGCATGACCTCAGTGGTCATGAGGATACCGAAGAGCCTGGTATCAGGTGGGTAAAGGCTAAACCGGTTTTGGGGTGGTTTTGTTGTTTCCCCAATATCGAGAGAACTTGGGAAAACAGTTGGGTGTTATCTAAAAAATGTTTAAATAATCGAAAGCTAAAACCGATTTAGAAACATTTAGAAACGCTTAGAAACAGTTAGATAAAGGTTTTTATTGATAACTTAGATTAATCTATTTGACAAACAAGCGCGTTAAAACGGGATATCGTCATCCGTTGAATTAACGTCCGAGTAATCATCAGGTGGAACATTGTCAAAGCCTGGTGGTTGGCTCACAGGTGCTGATGTCTGCTCAAATGATGCGTTATTGCCTTCACTGGGTTGCCAGTTATCAACTGAGGCATACCACTTGCCTGAGCGGGCTTCCTTAATATCGATGTTAATCCATTCATCCTGCCGAGCAGATAACCACTGAAGAAGGTCTTCTCTTTTGATATTGACCTTTGCCTTAACAAAATCGGGTGCATTTGCATGCGGGGCTTTGGCGAAAAACCCTTCAATAAATTCCATCTCGTTAGCCATGTTGCTTCCTTGTCTGCTGCCGAAGCTATTGTACAGGTTTAGGTTGGTCCAGTCCTGCAATATTGCGGATAAACACCATGGTATTCACCTTCTTAAATCCCGGGTTTGTACTGGTCAGTTGATTACAGCCATTGGCCGCATGCAGAGGAAGTGAGCCGGCCTACCCCCATGGCCCAGGCCTGTTTACCCATACATTGAGCCTCTCGTCAGTCTTTCCACTAGGCCCTTACACTCATTCAAGCGGTAATAATGCGGTTATAGGCAGGGCAGTTAGTAAAGCCAGTAGCGTCCCTGCCTGGAACGCGTTATAAAGGAGTTAGATTACGTTAATTCAACTAGTGCACAGGACTTTACGTCATGGCAAAAACCAAAAAGCTGGCTAATGAACCCGCTTTGCTGAAAAAAGCGCTCCGTTTGGGCATGATTTATGCCGAAAAACGTGGTGTTGTTGAGTTTGAGCCAACTGATTCCGCTCATGAGAAGATCGAATATGTGTACCGATTGCTAGTGCACGATAAGTTGATTCAACCACTTGCCAAATCTGACATCTCGCAGAAATCGATGGCTCATAAGCTGGCGATCTGGGTATCAAAACAACTGCCGGAAGACCATCCTCTGCTCAAGTGAGGCAGGGCAAGCGATTGTTTAGCTTGAGAAGAGCCATCAGATGCTTGGATTTTTCGATACTCAGTTGTTTTTAAGTATAGCTTTGAAGTTAAGAGAGTTTATCTCAAGATCATCTGGCACGGCCTCAGCGCGGTGGAAGCGGGTCTTCCTGCCGAGGGTTACGTATTCACGGTCTGTGGCTATATGAACCTTTCCGGAGAAGCCGGCCGTTCTAACGCGCTCTTTGATGTCCTCTGCTGTTGAATCGTAAAAAATGTTGTGGGTAAACACGCCGACTTTTGCGCCAGTTTCAATGAACATTTGAGCTGCTTGTTCTGGCGATGCTAATTTCTTCGAAACGGCACGAACCACGGTTGGAATGGGCTCTTCAAACTCATCTAAGTTCTCCAGCAATGCCAGGGAAGGGGCATAAACATTACAGATGGTGATGTCGACCTGTTTAATCTTTTTGCCAAAGGCGGGCGTATAGGTTGAGTCTCCGGTTAAGAGAATAGAATGGCCCTGGTGTTCAAACAGGTAGCCAAGTGCAGGATTACCATCTCCGTGTTCGGCTGGAATGGCAGTAATGCGAGTCGTGTCGTCCTGATATACCACGCCTTCGGTCACTTCTGTGACTATGGTTTTGATACCAGATGGTTGAACCACCGGATTGACTCGCGCAACCACATCATGGGACATGAAGGCTTGCAATCCTGTTATTGTATTTTGAGTACCGGGAGGCCCCCAGAAGTGCATGGGAGCATTTCTCTTAGTAATGAACCAGCTTGTCATCCAAAGCGAAGGTAAACCTTCGATATGATCAGAGTGCAGGTGGGTGAAAAACACGTTTTTTATGGCTGGGAAATTGATACGGCTTTCGCCCATTCGCTGCAATACCCCTCGGCCGGCGTCGAACAGGAATTTATTGCCTGGCACCTCAATCAGCGTTGCTACACCCTGGCGTTCCTTTGTGATTTCAGGTCCACCCGTACCCAGGAAATGCATGGTAATCTCTGCCTGTACATGGATCGACAGACATCCCAGAATCGACATCAGAATCAAAGACTGCATTAACTGATTATTGCATTGAAAATATAAACAAGGGAAATAGTATTGCCGCGTGCTAGAAGCGGCTGGATGCAAGGACTGATGAATATATGGAGTCGGGCTCACAATCTGAGTCTGAGGTTTTAGCACCTTAAGACGGTTTGTTTATTCAGATCACGATTTGAATCTGTCGCCTAAATTGGCCCGCGATGCTCTTGCCTTTGTGACGGCATTGAGGCAACGCTGGCCCGGAATTTATCGTCTGTGCAACGATTCGCGGACATTCGACGTTATTTTACCGAGGCAAGGAATACCTGGGTATCGACTAAGAAGGGTAGGGGTTACAGTGCGTGTATGAAAGCGGGTGGTTTGGCAATCCGCCAGGCCTGCATTGAATCTGCCTCTAAATGAAGAGTTCATAGGCAGCTTTGCAGGCGATTTCAAAATTGTTATCGCTAATATCTGGTTGTATCTGGTTGTATCTGGTTGTATCTGGTGCTCAAAGATGTTCTATTGCTCTTTACCAGCGCTTAACATTTGGCAATAAATTCTAGGGAATCGTTACTATGTATGAATCGGAATTGCCAATTCGTCCAGAAATTATTGAAACTCATCTAGCCGCAGCGAAACACTGGTCTTCGGTGGGCACCTGGTGGTCTGCAGCAGAACGAATTGCCATCGTTGAAGAAGCACGCAAAGCCTGGGATGCAGAATCACTGGCTCCATGGCAAATGCCTTCTTCTATTCCTGGATTGATCAGTGATGATCATATCCTGCCTGTGGCAGCAATTGATGTGATCTGGCGATTAACTAATCATGTCTCAACATTGACCAAAGGCTGGTATGAATCCTTCGTGCCGGACAAGCTTTCAGCTCAACAATACGTTGAGATCGTCGGCATTGTCGCCCAATCGACCTTGACTGACAGATTTGCTGATGCATTGGAATTACCACGAGTTTCGCTAATTGCACCGGAACAAGGCCTAGCCTCGCAGCAACAACCAGATGGCGCGACTGTCTCAAGCCACTGGGTTCCTACCGCCCCGATTGTCGATGGCTCCTGGAACCCGGCAACACCGACGGATGTGCCCAATGTACGTAAGGCACTTAGCCTGGTAGCAGCGGAACGGATTATGCAATGGGTTCTGATCGATGCCCACTATGTCCAGGGTGGTGCTTTGGCTGATGATTTTGGTGCCAAACATTGGTCTTTGGAGAGAGCTCAGATCGAGTTACTGGGGACCCGTACTTCCAAGGTCAATGAGTGCTTTTACTGAGCCGCCAGTCATGCAGTTCTGCTCGGTCGGAGTGGACAGGTTACAGGAACAGAGATCTCAATGGGTGTCGTCAAAGAACTAGGCAATGATGATGGTGGTGTCAAGCATGGGGCACTTTTGGCCAGGCTATGTGATGCTGTCGCGGCGAAAGACAGGACAGTAATGGCAGGTGTGCGTGCGGAAATGCTGGCCGACATGAGCGCGGAACAATTGGTTGATGCTGTTGGCGTCAGCGCTATGTTCCATATGATGAATCGAGTTGCTAATGCTACAGGCACGCCCCTTGACCCCATCATGAGCCAGGCGGGCCCAGCTATTTCAGAGGCGATTGGTGCTTCTGGCTTTCATAGTAGAGCAGATACGCCCGAAGCCAAACCCTGACATTAAAGGGACGTTAAACCTAATACCGTCTTTACCGGGAAAACCATTAAATCACAGAAAGTCGCATGGCATATTATTCAAATTCATTTTTCCTGGTGCGCTACGGGTGAGCGGTTTTTCGGGTCAGAGTAGCGTCCCGGCCCTGACACACTCTGATACCACGCCGGTTAGCAGGCGCTGCTGGAATGTCTAAATTGTCACTTCATAGGATCAGATAAAGAAGGAACGACTTGTGGACGAATTACTAGTCTTAATGAAACGATTTCGAGAAGCCTATGCCAGTGCCGATAAGCAAGGATTAATGGCCTCGACCAGTCATGATTTTGAATGGTGCCAACATACGGCCCAATCCCCTGATGAACTACCTGCTGGCCGCACTTTAAAGGGCATTGATGCGCTGCTGGATGAGCTTGCCTGGCGCAAGCAGCATTGGCAGGAAGTAAGATATTCGGAACTGGCTGAACGAGTAGCGGGTGATGATCTGCTGGTGCAGACATTTACTATTTCAGGGCTGCAGGATGGCGTAGAATTTTCCGCCAGGGCGGTTGATCTCTATCCGGTAAAGGACGGCTTGATTACCCGTAAAGACACCTATTGGAAGTATCTCTTATGATGGAACAAGGACTCTGCACCCTGGGCGATCACGTCGCTGACCCGATCACCGGCATACGAACGAGCCAAGCGGAGCGGCACCAGAACATTCGGGAATATCTGCAGATGGCAGAACCCCTGGGCTTTGATGCCATTGTCGTGGGGGAACACCATTTCAGTGACTTTATTGTTTCAGTTCCACAGATCTTTCTGAGCTGGATGGCCGGCCAGACTGCAAAAATGCGACTGGCTACGGGTGTTACCTTGGTGCCGCACCACGATGCTGTTCGCCTGGCAGAGGATTTCGCAACGCTTGATGTCGTCTCTGAAGGCCGAGCCGAAATCTGGGTTGGCAAAGGTGTCGAACCGAAAGTGTATGACTATTTTGGTCAGCGTGCAGATGAAGCTGCGGAAAGACAGCAGGAGGGCCTCGAACTGCTGGTTAAGCTCTGGACTGAACAGAATGTTCACTGGCAAGGCAAGTATAGGCCGCCATTGACCGGTGTCACCTTGGAACCTCGGCCTGTTCAAAATCCTCATGTGCCTGTTTATGTTTCGTGTAGCAACCCCGCAGCAACCATCGTACCAGCGAAACTGGGTGTAAACCTGGTGATGACGGGTCTGGCTTTCGACCTAGATCAATTGCGGCCTATGATTGCAACTTACAAAGAAGAATGGGACAAAGCAGGACACAAACACCAACCCAGGGTCACCATGCTGGCTCACGTTCATGTCGGTGAGACGTCACAGCAGGCTATCGCTCATCTACAGAAATACCAGTTTGATTTCCAGCGCTGGGTGTTTAGTAAACGGTTTGGTATGAAGCCCGAAGAGGTTCAATTACCACCGCGTATTACAGACCTGGGTGAACCGCACTGCGTTATTGCCGTCGGTAGTGCAGCTCAGGTGCAGGACAAGATCGCCCAAATCTGCGAACTTTCTGAATGCGACCGGTTCGTGTATCAGGGTGACTACGGCGGGCAGCCCTGGTCAATCGTAAAGGATTCTTTACAGCGTTACGGCGCTGATGTATTACCGTGGGTAAAACAACTACCGGTTCAGGGTTGATCTGATGCAAGGAAAAGATGCCAGGTCTTTGCAAAGCCGATGGCGATGACCAGTACCGCGAGGAAATAAACCGTCGGCAGCACAGCAATATCAGGGCGTTCAAGTACGCTAACGGCAATGAGCAGCGCGACAGCCAGGTTTCTGATGGAACCTTCAAGGGCCACGGTAACCCGGTCTCTGGGCTTAAGACCTGCCGCCAGAGACAAGACGTAACTAAGGCCGATGGTTAAAATGCACAGTAACAGTGACCAGGGAATAGCCTGTTCAATTTCGGCGATGACTGTATCGAAAGTTTGATAGATAATGGCGGCAACACAAACATAGAGCGCCACTTGCCCAAACTTCTGCATGCGTTTAAGGTTGCCGGCGACGAACTCTGGGCACTTTGCCTGCCAGATCATACCGCCGCCAATCGGTAGAACAATCAACACTAGCAATTGAATCAGGGTCTCCATAACTGGCAAAGAGATGGGTGTATCCAGGTCCGTGATCAAATAAGCGAAGCCGCCCATTAACAGGGGCACCGTTAAAAATGAAGCGATTGAAGAAATGGCCGTTAAGGCAACGGAAAGCACCAGGTTTGCTTTGGCAATCAGTACCAGGACATTCGAGAACCCACCGCTGGGACAGGCTGCGATGAGCAGTATGCCTATGATCGTGCCGTCAGATACATCCAGAGCGAAGTACTTGATCAAAACGGTCAGTGCGATAGCCACCAACGGGAAGCTCAAGGTATGGATGATGGTGCCGACAATGGGCACCGTCGGTGACTCGATCAACTCGATAAACTGCCGAACCTTCAATTCCATCCCAATGGTTGTCATGACAAAGATGACGATTATTGGCAGAACATGTTGTTGTATACTGATCTCCATTAAGCAAACACTCCAGATAAGAGGCGTTATATAATGATCTTAGTCGGCAGAGACCTGTCACCCTTTGTGCGCCGCTGCGCCATTGTGATGAACCTTCTTGGGCTCGAATATGAGCGAAAAATTGTCGCAGCAGCTCAAGATGCTGAACTGATTAAGCGCTACAATCCGCTGGGTCGCGTTCCTGCCCTCATCCTCGCTGACGAAGTCGTCATTGATTCTCACGCCATTATAGACTATCTGCTGGATGCCTACGATGCAGCAGAGCTGCTGTTACCGAAAAATGGTGAGGCGCGTCGCCAGAGCCTTAAAATAAACGCGCTGGCCGTCGGTACAATGGAAAAAACAGTCGCGTCTGCTTATGAAAGAACATTACGACCGAAGGAATTTATCTATGAGCCTTATCTCAGCAAGCTCAATGACCAGGTTGCTGCGGGATTAGAGGCGCTGGATCGAGTCTGTCCATCCGATACCTGGATTGGGGGTGCAACCCCTAATCTTGCAGATATTAGTGCCGTGGTTGCCTATGATCAGGCAGGAATTGTCCTACCTGAACTGCAGGGTATTGCTGGGAACCTGGCAGCGCTGAGCCTGAAATCAGAAGGGCTATTGGCGTTCTCGGAAACGCGATGGGTAGCGGACCCTTAAACTTGTTTTTTGATGGTTGCCTGTAAAGTGAAATGAAGGCTGGGCTCAGCACCGCAATGATGTAAAACCATCTGCTCAATTAGTTCGGCGTGAAATTCGAAAATATCCGCATAAATATCTCTAAACTGGCTCATCAGGGGAGCATTGACCTAGAAATTAAAACCTAGTTCCTGGTTTCTTAGCCTAATGACATTAGCCTAGTGAATAGTTTGTCTATACCAACGGGTTAGCTATAAGAACAGATTATTTGGAAGGTGATGGCATTAGCCTAATAAATAGTTTGTCTATACCAACGGGTTAGCTATAAGCACAGTTTATTTGAAGGGTGATGGCGTTAGCCTAATGGATCCCAGATCAGCGTAGGCAGTGATGTGTGCTGCGTGTCATCCCATCAGTCGCATCCGTACCCGCGTCGACATCATCATGGTGTGGGCTTGTACCTGCTGGGCTCATTCAAACTCGTTGCAAACTGTTGCTCATTCATCAGCATTAGCACCGTAGCTTATGCCTTGTTAAGACGTTGTTGCCTGCTATTTGAATCCGGATTTCCTGGTTTTGTAGATAACATCAAAGCGGTAACAGTTTGGAAAGCGGATTAAAATCTCGATTGACAGTATTGAATAAAAATGAAAGTCTGGAGAGAACGGGCATCGCGTCATTCCTCCTTCTTGCAAAGGCTTTTCAATTCCTACAAAATTCTTTAGCGGGTCAACGTTAACGCAAGAAAAACAGGCGACCTAAATGCGATGAAAGCCGCTATGACGATAAGCCTTAAATCTTTGGCATTGCTCATTTGTCTGCTCGGTGCCTTTGCCAGCGCTCATGCGTCTTTTACCCTAGATGTTGACGGTGATGGCACGCAAGAACCCCTGACAGACGGGCTACTGGTCATTCGCCATCTTTTTAGCTTCACAGACCAGGCGCTTATCCAAGGTGCGGTGAATGAGGCGGGCACCCGTAACACGGCAGCGGCCATTTCGACTTATCTCGAGGCAAATGAGGCATCGCTGGATGTCGATGCTAATGGTGAGGTTGACCCCTTGACAGATGGCCTGATGGTCATTCGTTACCTGTTCGGTTTTACGAGTACCACGCTCACCCAGAGTGCCGTGGCGAGCGATGCGAATCGAACCTCCAGTGAAGCCATTGAGGCTTATCTCGCCTCAATTTCAGTCGGTAATTCCGGTGGGGGTGGCACTTCGGCCAGTAGCTATTTCGAGGACGCTGTCTCCGATGTCATCCTTAATAACTGCATCGTTTGCCACAATGCTTCGGGGCCAGCCAGTTCCACGCCGCTGATTTATCTGAGTAGCTCTGATGAAAACTACCTCGCCAGCAATTATGAGACCCTGCGCAGCTATATTGCCGGGGGCGGGGGTGACACGCTGTTGAGCCGTGCTCAGGGCGTGAGTCATGGTGGGGGTGCGGTGTTGAATTCCGCCGATGAAGATTTCGGTATTCTCCAGGAGTTTGTCCTAAGGGTAGAATCTGAATCCGGCTTGGGCAATGGCGGGGGACCCGGCGGGGAAACGCCATCGGCCTATTTTGAGTCGACTCAATTGCTCGCTGCTCGCGAAACCCTACGACGTGCTACGATCCTGCTGATCGGACGAAACCCAACCCCCGCTGAGACCGCATTGCTTAATGGCGACGAGGAATCGGGTTTAAGGGCGGCCTTGGCGCAGGTCACCCGGGATCAGGCGTTCCCTCAGTTTTTGACCCGGGCGGCTAATGATCGACTGCTGACGGATGCTTTCATCGATGGAACCCCGATCGAACAATCCAATATCAATGGCAATGGCTTCTATCCCCTTGGCAGCAATGCCCAGGCGGAGATTCAAGCCCAGGAAAGCGAAGAATCCTTTCACTGGCATAAGTACAATCACTGGCGTTGGGGATTGGCGCGAGCTCCAGTTGAATTGATCGCCTATATTGTCGATAACGATCGTGACTATAGGGAAGTTGTCACCGCAGATTACATGATGATGAACTATGCTGTGAATGACTTCCTCGACGGCGGCGCCAGTTTTGAACTCGGTGATCCAGAGTCGCTCATCTACTGTAATGAAATGCCGAATGAAGCCTGCATTGACTACCGAACCTTTAAACCAGGTTATCATCGCGGCCAGACCGTCCTCGATGACCAGCTGGAGTTCGAAGACACCGAGTCCCAAGGTAGACAAATAACCGCTCATAGCGGTTTCATTGATTATCCCCATGCCGGTGTGCTGAACACGCAGGCCTTCCTCAATCGTTATCCCAGTACCGAGACTAACCGCAACCGGGCAAGGGCGCGCTGGACCTTCTATCACTTTCTCGGTGTTGATATAGAGAAGTCGGCACCTCGCACCACGGACCCGGTTGCATTAGCAGATACCAATAATCCGACTCTGAAAAACCCGGCCTGCACTGTGTGTCATCAGGTAATGGATCCTGTGGCGGGCGCTTTTGCGCATTATGGTGACGTCGGTTATTACAATGAATCCTGGGAAGGATTGGATTCATTGCCCTACAATTATAAACAGGAGCAACCTGATCCAGCTTCCAGTGACACCTTTGTTGCTGGCAACGCGTTCAATGTAGAGAACGAATCCTATGGCCCCAACTATACGCTTGAGGCTGAACTGACGGTAGGAACTGTCTACTATCGAGTCACTTTCAACAATGATTATAGTGATGAAGATGGGGACCGGAATGCCCGTTTTCTCAGTGTCACTGTGACCGGGCCATCCAACCAGGAAATCATTGAGTTCGATGCGCTGCCCGAGGGGACAACCACGGCCGGATGCGGTGGTCCGCAGTCTGATGGCTACTGGCAATATTGCCCTGGTGGTGTGCTTATCCCGGTTAGCATCAGCGAAGCCGGTGCTTATGTATTTGAGTTGCAGGCCGCAGGGCAGCAGTATGGCGACGAACCCGTTCATCTGGTCGTATCCCTGGATACCGACGTTGAAGGTGCCGATCGCTATCGATACCATGAGGGTGATATCTGGTACAGGGACATGCGGGACCCTGGATTCCTGGGTCTGTCGGCTCCGGATCAGGTGCCGAGCCTGGCCTGGCTCGCTGAACAGATAGTTGCCGACCCCTGGTTTGCCGAAGCTGCGGTGAAGTTCTGGTGGCCGGCGCTCATGGGTCAGGAAGTCGCTTCTGCGCCTGAGGTCCTGGAGGACGCTGACTTTGAAGAAAAACTAGCCTTGTTTGAGGCTCAGAACCTGCTGATTACGGACCTCGCTGAAGCCTTCTCCACCGGCATCAATGGTGGCAGTGCGTTTAATGGCCGCGATCTCATTGTCGAGCTCATGCTGACCCCATGGTTTCGAGCTAACTCGGCAGCGGATTCTAATGCCCCTTCATCGGTCCTTGGAACCAGGCGGTTATTAACGCCGGAGGAGCTCGAAGCGAAATTTTTTCACCTGACCGGGTTCTACTGGGGAAACTGGAAAGATGATTTTTCCGTTTGGACCTTTGACGCCAGGCACACGAAACTCAGCGATGAGTTCAAAATTCTTTATGGCGGTATTGATTCGCGTAATGTCACGCGAAGGCCAGAGCAGATGTCAGCCATCATGTTTAACATTGCAGAAAGAATGGCGCTGCAAAGTGCCTGCGAGATTGTGGCCCGAGACTTTGAACGCCCTAATGATCAGCGTCGACTGTTTGTTGAAACCGAAGTGCAGACCACGCCTGAACGCAGATTCCTGGACAGCGTCAGTGTCAGCATGAGCAATACTGACTTAGCAGTGGTGGCGGAGCTTCCTGCCACCCTGGATTCAGGTGAGTATCTGGTATCGTTAGCCTTCACCAACAGCGACGGAGATAACCAAGGGCATCGAGCTGCCCGTTTTAGTCAGCTCAGTATCATCCAGCCCGATGGGTCGACCTTGACTATAGAACTGGAATCCCCGCCCCAGGGCACTAGCTTTGAGGGCTGCTCAGGACAGGCTACGGCCGGGTATCAACAATTAAACAGCAATTGCGCCATGAATGTGCCGCTGAACCTGACGCAAACCGGTAACCACAGCGTGACGCTATACGCCGCGGGCCAACAATATGGGGACGAGCCGGTCCAGGTCAGCCTGGGACTCCTGGCGGCGTTAGACAACCAGGACGAATTAAGATCCCAGCTTGCCCTTCTTCATCAGAAGTTGCTCGGTGAAACGCTCTCAATAGAGGATCCTGAAATCGATGCCAGTTATAGCTTGCTGACAGAGACGCTGGATTACCGACGAAGCCTCGGTGGGAAACACGTAGACCAGTGGCCCATGAGTTCTTGTGATAATCACCTTTGGGGCATCTCACCCTTAGATAACACCGATCTTAATGGCATGAAAGGCACCTGGGTGACGGTGCTGACCTATTTGATGACGGATTTCAGGTTTCTGCATGAGTAAGGTAAACCCATGAAGCGAAGAACATTACTCAAAGCCCTGTCGCAAATCAGTGCATTACCACTGATTGGAATGCCGATGATGTCTCGCGCGCAGACCGAAGATAGTTATACGGGTCCTTTGCTACTGCAGGTTCAAGCAGATGGTGGCTGGGATGTAACCAGTTATTGTGATCCCAAGGTGAATCAACCGGGTGAAAAGCCCATTACTAATTGGTCTGTGACGGCAGAGCCACTGTCAGCGGGAGGGATTAATTTCGCTCCATTTGCCAATAATCAGGTATTTTTTGAGCAGTATCACCAAAAAATGCTCGTGATCAATGGCGTTGATATGCAGACCAACTCACATAGTACCGGGGTCCTGCACAATTGGAGTGGTCGCAATTCAGAGGGTTATCCCGCACTGACAGCACTGTTTGCGGCGCAGCAGGCGCCGACGCTGCCGATGCCTTACGTCAATTTTGGTGGTTTTGGTGCGACCGAAAACGTAATTCGCTACACACGTCTGCAAGGTAATTCAGATCAATTGCGACAGATACTGGAACCCAATTTAAATTATTATTATGAAGACGGCGGTCAAGATGAACCGGTCTATTACACCTCACCTGAGCAACTCGATTTACTCAATGAGTATCGACGAGCCCGTTATGAGCGCTTAAGGCAGAATAACCAGCTGTTATCCAGAGAAGCTCAAAACCTGGATGCCTATGTGGAGGCCTTTGAAAACCGTACTACGCTCAAGTCCTTTGTTTCCTATCTGCCAGCTTCAGATGAGATTATTGAAGATACGCCGATGATCTACCCTAATATGAAAGCCCAGGTTCAGACCATCAGTGCCGCGTTCTCTGCTGGCATCTCCTGCTCAGCTGATCTGCGACTGGGCGGCTTTGATACCCATGACGACCATGATAACCAGCATGCGCCCCTGCTCAGTTACTTGAATGAATCCATCGATTTGATCTGGCAACTGGCAGAAGCGGGCGGATATGCGGATCGGCTTACGGTGGTGATCGGATCAGATTTCTCCCGCACACCTCACTATAATTCGCAGGCAGGCAAGGATCACTGGCCTATTGGTTCGGTGATTGTGATGCAGGATAATCCCGCCTGGGGTGATCGCATGGTGGGAGAAACCGATCCGCTCCACAACGTCAAGCACATCAACCCGACCTCGCTCCAACCCGATGAGGCTGGTGGCAGTATTATTTATCCGCGTCACGTTCACAAAGCATTGCGACAACTCGTTGGTCTGAATGATACTGCCTTGGACCAGCGCTTTCCCTTTAACGGCACAGAATTGTTTAGCTTTTTCTCATAGTTGCCTGGTCGTCTTGAGGGCCGTGATTTATCGGCTATCGCCCTGTTTAAAGTGGTCATTTTGTCATGACTTATACGAGCCACGAGGTAGTGGGTGAGTGGATATAAGCACCCTGATGCTTCCAAGGGCTCGATCCCATGCGAACAAATGCCCATTCGGCGCCGTCCCAAACCCCACTGGTTGTTGGCTGTTCGTTACCAACTAATTTCATCTGGAAAATAGCGCGAAATCAGGTCCTGGTAATAGGGTTTCAGGGCGGCGACGTCGGGAGGGCGGTCGTGCTTTGTGTACAGGTCGTATTGGTTGAAACGTCGAACCCAGTCGAGCATAGCCAGGTCGTGATCATCAAACAGATGCTCATAGTGGTCGCTCGAATGACCTGGGTAAAAGCTGTGATAGCGAATCATGTACTGGGCAGGTTCAGGCAGATAGTCGCGGGTAACCAGGTACAGGTATTCATCATGACCCCAGGAAAGTGTGACCTTGTTTAAGCCACAGTTTTCTTTATAGATGCCGTTTTGACTTTGGTATTGGTCTACCCGTGAATCGGGATTATCGTCGAAGTACTCTCGATAAACGATGCTGCTTTGAAACGCACAACCCAGCGGAAAGGTATCACCCGTTACTGCCCATTGCGGCTCTCCGTACAGACATAGAATCTTGCCCAGATCGTGGACAAGGCCTGCCAGGATGAACCAATCAGGGTGTCCATCGGCGCGAATAGCTTCGGCTGTCTGCAGGCAATGTTCAATCTGGGACAATGAGGTGTCTGGATCACTGTCATCCACCAGGGTATCGAGATACTCGCAGGCTTCCCAGACCCCCATGCGACGCTGGTCAAGGCAGGCATAGGCTTTGCGTTTGCGGCGCGCGAATGCAAGAGTTTGGAAACGATGATTTAATCGATAGAAGTTCCGGACACCGTCTTCAGCGTTGGCATAGTCGCGGTATTCATCAGGGGTATTCATGAGGGGTATTCATAGTCTGTTCATCGCATTAATGCCGGTTAAAATGGGATAAGTCAGGTTTTTGCATGGCTGCCTTAAAGTCTCTGCGCGTCCACGGCCACGTGGCGGGGATCCCTTTTGAATCCAGGTACCAGCTGCTGCAGCCACTAGCAAAAATCGTTTTCTTTGCCTGCTCAACCCGGGCGGTCTCGTATTCAGTCATTGCCTGTTGAGTCGCGCTGATTTCCTGGCAATTGCCTGTTTCCAACTCTGCCAGTAACTGCTCTATATAGGCCCACTGACACTCAGCGATTTCAATCAATGAGAAGTTCCCGACAGGCCCATTGGGGCCATTCAACATAAAGAAGTTAGGGAAATCGGGTATGGAGATCGCCAGATAGGCAACGGGTTTGTCTTGCCAGACATCATTCAGGGCGGTTCCGTTACGACCAACCACATTCATGGGGCGCATGAATTCATGGGGTTTGTAGCCGGTCGCCAGGACGATGACATCAAACTCGCGTAACCGCCCGTCAGCGCCCCGGATTCCTTTTGCTTCGATACGGGTCACATTTTCTACCAGCACTTCCACATTATCGCCTTGTATGGCCTGGTAGAAATTCGGCGAGTAGATAAGCCGTTTGCAGGCAGCCCGATAATTGGGACGAATTTTCTCTCTTAAGTCTGCATCCCTGACCGCCATCTCCAGAAAGTCTGCGACGATCGTTTCGATTTCTTTCATTGCTTCAGAATCAGGGTTTGTGATCGCCGCGGTAAATCGCTCAATGTTTGACTCCAGATCCTCATCATAGTGAAGACTTTGAAGCACATCGGGATTGTTTTTGAAACGCTCCAATTCCTGAGTGGTGTAAGCTCGGTCCTCCACCGGCATAATCCACTGGGGCGAGCGCTGAAAATGCGTGAGTGCCGATGCCCTGGCGGATAGGGCGCTGACGAGTTGTACACCGGTTGACCCGGTCCCAATGATGGCAATTCGCTGGCCGTCCAATGGAGTCGAGTGGTCCCATTCTGCGCTGTGGAAAATAGCGCCTTGGAAAGCATCAATACCGCTGATGTCAGGATAACGGGGGTGGTGAAGAACCCCGGTGGCTGCGATAACGGCATCTGCGCTGTCATGCCTGCCGGATGCTGTTTGCAATTGCCAGCGGTCGTGTTGATAAATGCAACTGACTACCTCTTCATTGAATGTGATCCAATTTTCGAGGCCAAATTTATTTTTTACTTTTTCAAAGTATGCCTGCACCTCATGGCCCGGGGGTTGAGTCCGCGTCCAGTCAGGGTTCAGTTCAAAGGAATAGGTATAGGAATGCGACGGCACGTCGCAGGTCAGACCCGGGTAGGTGTTTTCGCGCCAGGTACCGCCAATGGTGTGACCCTTTTCGTAGACAATAAGATCACGACAGCCTCTTTCCAGCAATTTAATGGCGGCCAGCATGCCGGCCATTCCCGCACCGATTATGGCGTATCGCAATTCGAATCCCCGGTTTTGCTTGAATAAGGGGTAATGGTAACAGTTTTGGTGTTGGGGTCGGTGCGGGATGAAAGCGCTGCCGCAACCAGGTAATGATCCTGCTGTAAGGGCTAAGATCAAGCCTCTAGAACTGTATAGACAAAGGGGTTGCAGACAGGGGCGTTGTGAGACATTAGAAATTGGATGAAATGGAGGCTGGGATCGGCCTCATAAATTCAAATTAAATTGTCATAAATCAATTATTTATGATGCTTAATTAAAAAAATACCCCCTGAAACACCCCTAACTCTAAAGATTTTCTGGCCACAATTTTTGGAGTAAATCACCAGTTACTCACTTCTAAAACCAGCGTATTTTTTACTGGACTGGAGGTTCAGTCGCCATTATAAGCAGGTTCAATTTCTAGAAAAAGTACAAGAATGGCTCACTGGGCAAACTTAACTATATCACGAACCCTATTGATCATGTTTGCAACTCTATTGAAAACGGTGCTATAAGAGTATTGCAGGGTATTGAAATAAAGAATTAATTATAAGGATCCAATCAAAAATTTATGAGGAGCTTCATCGTGTCTATTATAAAGGTTAGACTTTACGTGGATTTTGTTGCAGCTACATCAATAGCGCTATTGGCAAGTGTGTTTGGGACCAGTTTTGCACTTGCTCAGGAGGACAGTGGTTCTGCAATAGAAGAAATTGTAGTTACTGCATCTAAACTCGGCGCTACATCCGCACAGGATATGGCTATGAGTATCGTTGCCCTTTCAGGCGAAACGCTCGAGCAAATGGGAGCTGTCGAATTCACTGATTTCTCCCGCTCGATAGCTGGTCTTGATGTTGTGGATGTTGGGCCGGGACAGAAACGTTATATGGTACGTGGCCTTAATCTACCGGGTGAATCCACTGTTGGTCTCTACTACGACAACATTACGATGACTGGTACAGGCGCCGAAGCAGGCGACTTTGGTCGTAACCAAGCGGATCTGGATCTTTGGGATATTCAGCGCGTTGAAGTGCTGCGCGGGCCTCAGGGTACTCAATACGGTGCCAACTCCGTTAGTGGCGTTGTCCGCATTATTACCAATAAACCGGATACGGAAGCACTCTACGGCAAAGTGGCGATGAGTGGTGCCGCTAAAGCAGATGGCGAAGGAGACTATAGTATTAAGGGAATGCTAAACATACCTTTATCGGAAAATTTAGCTGTTCGAGGTGTTGCCTACACTTCAGAAATTGGTGGTTATATCGATAACATTCAATTAAACAAAGACCCAAGCTGTTATGGCGTAGACCCTGCTACAACGAATCCTGAGATTGTTTTGTTGCCCGGGTCCGGGTGTCTTGACGGCACATCGAACGCCGAAGACATTAACTCTCACCGACGTCAAGGCGGGCGTGTTTCCCTACAATGGACGCCGTCCGATGACACGCGGTTGCTGCTCCAAGGCTACTATCAATCTATTGATTCCGATGGCCGCAATGCAGCTCATCCGCTCGGCCAGGTATATGTGATTGGTATTCCTCCAGTTACTGCGCTTCGGTCAGATAATGGTGCTTTTGTCACGCCAGAAACCGGCGAGAGACAAAGCGCGACGCTTTCACATGAGCCTTATCAAGAAGACATGTGGATCGCAGCCCTCGAGTTGGAACATGATTTCGGATGGGGCTCCGGCACGATCTCTGCATCACGCATTGAAAGAGAGGGCATCACACGACTTGATTCATCCAAGCCGGCTCGCCTTCACCGCTCGATGCAGGTTGTTGAACTCGGGCCATGGGGTGTCAATGGCGTAGGGCCAGGGACTGGAGCATTTAGTGGAGCAATTATTACTCCCTTTGATCGTGTCAGTCTCATGCAGGATTTAGATTCTAAAGTCACCAATTTCGAGGCACGCCTATCGTCCCAGAACGATGGCCGTTTTAATTGGTTGGCAGGTATTTACTATCAGAATAATGTTCGCGCCCTTGATAGTGAGGGTCGTGCTGCTGATCCCTCTACCGGAAGAGATATGACCCAGGCAGATATCGTGGCTGCGTTGGATCCGACATCACTGACTAATTTCAATAATGCTGGATGGCAGACCGACCCATTCACTATTACAGCTCGTACCACAGAGAATAGAACCAAAACCAAGGCTGTATATGGTGAGGTCTATTTCGATGTAACAGATAATTTAGAAATCATGAGTGGGCTGAGATATTTCCAAACTGATCGGGAACAGGACAGTGCAATCCTCACCCCATTTGCGAACTCTATCTTGATTCAATTTGGATCTCCGGCAGGAACCGTGGGACCAGAGCCCAACACTCCTTCAACGGAAAAGGATAGTCTGTTCAAGGCTCAGGCAACCTATAGGATAAACGATGACCAACAGTTCTACTTCCAGATGGCCGAGGGTTATCGTGCAGGCGGTGTTAATGCAACGATTGTAAGCACTATTCCACCATCCTATGAATCCGATCGAACTATGAATATGGAATTGGGTGCGAAAATGGCCTGGCTGGACGGACGTGTGTATACCAATTTTTCTGTCTACAATATTGACTGGGACAACATCCAGTTTGAAGCGCACTATACCCAGCAATTTAATGCGCTGGTTAATTGTACTGAACTTTCGGATGGGGTCAGTGCCAAGGGATTTGAAATCGACATACAGGCACAGGCAACTGACAATTTGGATCTAGGTATAAATTATACTTCTATCGATGCGAGGTGGAATGTCGATTCTGCTGATTGTCTAACAGCCGAAGGTTTGGCAGATACCTATGAACCCCCAGGTCAAATGACTGGTGATACCCTACTCGGCGTACCAGATTACTCAGGTAGCGCTTACGCGCATTACTATTTTGACACTGCTCCTTTTGGCGCAGAAAGCGGTTTCGTTCGTTTCGATGTAATGTATCAAGGTGAGGTTCCGGTCAACGAAGAGGAACTTGAACATAACCTGCCCAATCCAAGATACGTCTTAGCTAACATCAATGCTGGGCTAGACTACGGCAATTTCTCGGTCAGTATGTTTGTCAGAAACGTGTTTGATAGAGAAGCTCACCTCAGTTTATTTCAGGGCTTCCAATCGGACAATAGGGTTACGCCAAGTAGCCCTCGGACTACAGGGGCTACTTTTACTTATAATTTTGGCCAATAAATAAGTTGTTCGAACAATAACCGAAAAAGAGTTGTATAGTTATATGTCATTTTCAGCCTACCGATATATGGGCATGTTAGGGCGTGTAGTATTTGTTGTGTTTGTGGTCATCACGATGAGTGCCCATCATTCGCATTCGAGCCTTGATAGAAACAATATTCAAACCCATCGGGGCACGGTTACACAATATGATTGGCGAATGCCACATGTCTTTATTAGGGTTATGGCACCTAATTCTGTAGGTGACGTTGTCCAGTACACTATCGAGATGCTCCATCCACCGGCAATGATGCAACGTGGCTGGGGAAAAAACTCGCTGAATCCGGGCGATCAGATTACTTGGGAGGGAGCGGCAGACAAAAATCCTAACCGTCACTATTCTGGGCTAAACTGGCTTGAAAAGTCTGATGGCACACGCCTTACGATGGAAAACCCACTAAGCCGACCTGAAAGCCAGGTGGTAGTTGAGCCTTCGGTTGACTTTACGGGGTTATGGGTAAGGGACCTTCGCGGAGGAAGACCACACTATTATCCTCCGTCCGATTGGCCTTACACGAAATTGGCACAGGAGTTAGTGGATAACTTCGAAGAGAGTCAGAATCCACAGGTTTCTTGTATGAACCCTGGCCCACCCAAGGCAACGCTCTTACCGTATCCAATGATGATTAAGCGGCCGGATGATAAGACGATCGTTTTCGACTACGAACTGCGTGAGGCGCCACGAACTATCTATTTGGACAGAGATCATCTGCCTGCTAAGCCTTCGAAACTAGGACATTCTATAGGTTGGTTCGAAGGTGACGATCTAGTTATTGAGACTACTAATTTTGTTGCAGATCGTTGGGGAACTCATACCGGTGTGGATTCCAGTGATCAGAAACACCTGGTGGAACGACTTTCGATATCGGATGATGGGCTGGCTTTAGAAATCACGATGACTGTGACCGATCCCGTTTATTTATCGGAGCCAGTCACAATTGACTACTTCATGGCGAAGATTGCAGATCGAAATTTTGTCAACGTTGATTGTACGTTGGAGAATGCCAGACTTTATCTCGAGGCCGGATTATGATCTCACATATAGCAAGTTCTCGGCGATCACAGCCCTAAACACGTTTAAATGAGAATTACCAAATGCAAAGGCCCAAATTAAGACTGTTATTGATTTTTGCACATTGCTTAGCCGCAACAACCGCATTAGCTCATCATTCGGCTGTTGTGTTTGACGAAGCTAATTCAATTCTAAAAACCGGAAAGGTTACGCAATTTATAATGCGCAATCCTCACATGATTATCACGCTAGATGTTACGAACGATGAAGATGAAATTGTAGAGTGGAAAATCGAGGGGCAAAGTATCGCCGCGATGCGTAAGAATGGTTTCGATCGTCAATCCGTTAAAGTCGGTGATGTGGTAACTGTCAAGATGCACCCACTAAAAACTGGCAGGCCCGGAGGGCTTATTCAAGGCATGATTGGCGCAGATGGTAAATCTTACTCAATGGGTGACTCAGATACTCCGACTCCCAGGCGACAAGTTTATCCGGCATTGATGCCATGGGAGCCGCCGCCTGACGGTGAGACTTGGCAGATGCGTGAAAAGAAAACTCGCCCATCAGAATTACCAATTAGGTCTGATGGCACTTCGGCAGGAGACGCCTCAGCAACGGGGATCATGGCAGCCGCTCTAGATCCAGAGAATCTAACAAAGATCAGACCACCTGCACCCTTTGACCTTACCGGGGTCTGGCAATTTCGGGGCGAAGAAGAGTGGCGAGCAAACTACGGCTCTTTTGAGTTTAAACCGAGTCCAGTATTTACCGAAAAGGGCAAGGCGTTTCACGACAAATATATGGAAGCCTCTAAAGAAGGCGTAAGATTTGGCGATCCAACTGCACTTTGTTATCCGGCAGGGCTACCAAGGTTAATGACGCGCTACGGTTCGTTGATGATGATTCAAATGCCGACTGCAATATTTATGGTATCCCGGCTGAATAATGAATACCGGGTGATCTTCTTGGATGGAAGGGACCGTGTGCCCGAAAGTAAGCTGGATCGGAACTGGGGCGGTGAATCGTTAGGTCATTGGGAAGACGATACTTTAGTTGTCGAAACCACAGGTTTCACGAATGAAAATCACCTGATTCAGGCAGGTGTTATCACTGGAGATAAACTTAAGATCATTGAGCGAATACAAATGATCAATGATGGAAGTACTCTGGCAATTGAGTTCACGTTCACTGACCCAGACCATTGGGTTGGTGAATGGACACACGTGAAATTCCGTGACCGAGTATTTGGATCTGACGTTCGTGAGGCCAATTGTATTTATACTGACAACCTATCATTACCTGGCATGGGAAAATAAATAAAGACAAAAGCCCCAGAAAAATGTGATGAATGGTGCCCAAATATTATTTCGGTTGTTGAACCTTTTAGCCAAAATCGTACTCAAGTCTCGTCTTCACAGAATAATGAGTTCAAAAATCATTGTTCTGATTTTTCGAGGCAGAACTTCAAGGAAAGAATATTCGCTTCCTCTGTCTTATCTTGAAGGCAACGACTCTTGAAGGCAACGACAAGAAGTTATTCTGTATAACTGACAAAGAATATATCTGGTGGAGAAATCGAACAGACAGCAACACCATTCAGATTCTATTAAATGGGAAATCACACAATGCAAATATCAGGGTTGAATCCGAGAACACTAATTTAATTGGAGAAAAACTAAAAGCAATGTGTCAGCAGCGGTTAGTACGAATAAACACCCTTTTTCCTTGTTCAGAAAAGTATCGTCATCCGTGGGGGTTGCCAGTATCCTCTCCCGGCTGTTTTCACACATGAATTGAGTGATCGAATATTTAGCGATTTGACTATGAATCCGGACTCCGGCCGATCGCGAACGTCATCGATGTGTAGTCGATGTGCTGGATTTCAGAATAGCGTCGTTTGTTGGTCGTTCTGATCTTACGGCGGTACTGAATCTGTTTCACAACACGGCTGCGAGGGCCTATAGAATTGAGACCATCGACAATTAACTCGAACCTTCGGTGAGAAAAGTAAGCTACTAATAATAAAACTGGAAACTACTATGCGTCGATTTTTCTTCACTCTGGTTGTTGCGTTAGGCTTGACAACAACACTCTCGCAGGCGCAGACGATCAACGACGGTATTTACACGCTTGAGCAGGCCGCAGCAGGTAAGCAGGTCTACCAGCGGGATTGTGCCGTCTGTCACGGACCAAATCTTGCGGGGGGTGAGGGCGGCATTGCGCTGGTTGGTGATGCCTTTTTGGTCAATTGGATCGGCAAACCCCTTGTCGAGCTCGATGTAAAAACCCGCACTACCATGCCGGTTGTGAATCCCAACGGTCTTTCAGATAAAGCCTATGATCAGGCGCTGGCCTATATGCTGTTAGCGAACGGGTTCGGATATGGCGAACATGCGCTTGATGGCAACAAAAACAGCCTGGCCAATATTAAAATTGACAAGCCCACGGGTAATGTCATCAAGTTGCTGGCCGCTGTAGAGGATGTACAGCCCTCAGATGAGACAAGTGTCCAGAATTGGACTCACGTCAGGGGTGATGCCGGTAGCAGCAATTATTCGCCTTTAAGCAACATCAATAGAGATAATGTCAGTCAGCTGAAGATAGCCTGGCGCTGGAAGACCGAGAATTTTGGTGTCAAACCGGAATACAATTTCCAGGCGACCCCGGTGATGGTGAACGGGGTGCTATACACCACGGCGGGTAACAGGCGTACCGCTGTTGCCATTGATGCACAAACAGGCGAAACCCTGTGGATGCATCGTCACCCTGAAGGAAAAAGAGGAACGGCTGCCCCACGCAAGGGTTCCGGGCGAGGTGTTGCCTATGGCGTGCTGAATAATCAGGCAAGGATTTATTACATTACGCCTGGTTATCGTCTCATCGGCTTGGATGCCAACACAGGTATTCCCCTTCCGGAATTTGGTGAAGAGGGGGTTGTTGATCTGAAGCTTGGACTCGACCAGAAACTTGATCTGGTAAACGAGGGTATCGGGGCAAGTTCAGCACCAATACTTGTTAACGGTGTTATCGTCGTCGGCGCTGCGTTTGGACCCGGGGGTGTGCCTGAGTCTCCAAAAATGATCAGCGGTCATGTACGTGGTTACGATGCCATCACAGGTAAACGTCGCTGGATCTTTCACACTATTCCCCAGGCAGGTGAACCTGGCAACGATACCTGGCAAGAGAATTCCTGGATTGGCGCCGGTAATACCGGGGTTTGGGCGCAGCTATCCGCAGACCCGGAGCTCGATATGGTTTTTCTCCCGGTAGAAGCGGCCACGGGTGATTTCTATGGCGGCCACAGACCAGGAGATAATCTTTACAGCCAGAGTCTGTTGGCGCTATCGGCGTCTACTGGTGAGAAGGCATGGCACTACCAAATGATTCACCATGGAATCTGGGATTATGATCCGCCAGCGCCACCGCTGGTGTTTGACATAGATAACGATGGTAAGCGAACGCCTGTTGTATCGCAGGTGACAAAACAGGGGTTTCTATACACATTTGATCGGCGTAACGGCCAACCCATCTGGCCGATTGAGGAACAAGTAGTGCCGCAATCGAACATTCCCGGTGAATCAACATCACCTACGCAACCCTTTCCTACCAAACCAGAACCCTTTGCTCCCCAGGGTATGTCTGAATCGTCACTTATTGACCTGACGCCAGAAATTCTTGAGGAGGCAAAAAGGATCGCTGCCAATTATACGATGGGGCCCTTATATACACCGCCAACAGTCATTACTGCATCAAATAAAGGGACTTTTCTTCGGCCCAGCGCTGTCGGTGGCGCCAATTGGCCAGGGGGCGTCGTCGATCTGGAAACAGGATACTTGTACGTCTCAGCTTCGACCTATCCGAATCCGGTTGGACTCGGCAAAAGTGAGCGCTCAACGATGGACCTGGTGATCATTCGCCAGAAATTTGAAGGCCCTTTTGGGTTGCCGCTAACAAAACCGCCATTTGGCACAATCACCGCGATTGATATGAATACCGGTGATCATGTCTGGCAGATCGCCAATGCCGATACACCCGCTGAGATCGCTGCGCATCCCAAATTGGCTGGCATTGATCTTCCCCGTACAGGACATGACGAGCGCGTTGGTCTGTTGGTTACAGGTTCACTATTGTTTGCCGGTGAAGGGTCAGGGTTATACGTCGCTGATGGTGGCGGCAAAATGTTCCGGGCCCACGACAAGAAAACCGGAGAGATCATCTGGGAATTTGAGTTACCTGCCAGTCAGGCCGGACTGCCGATGACTTATGCGGTGGATGGCGAGCAGTTTATTGTTGTGCCTGTAGGTGGCGAGGGGCATGCTGGGGAACTGGTTGGATTGAAGTTGTTTTGATGCCCTGGAGTATCTCTTGAGAGCGGATCAGGCAACTTTCTCGCCGTTCCAGGTACCGAATCCCGGTGCTGGCCATAAAGGACCGATCAGCGTTTTCCCTGGTTTGACCAGTGTTTGCAAAACTGTAGTAGATGCGGGCCGCCGGAACACTCTTGCATGCGTTATGTTAGCTTTTCTCTGAGTGATTCGTAAGGTGTACGACCCTGATGTGCACCGTGTGGTCGAGCAAAATTGTAAAACGGCTCCCACTCATCCAATTTCTTGTTTAGATCTACGTCGTCTTTGTAACTCAACAACTGATACAACTCCTCCTGGTCGGAGCGGTGCGAACGTTCGACCTTGCCGTTGAGCTGAGGCGTTCTCGGTTTGATATACGCATGCTGGATACCCAGGTCTTCGACATGCCAGTGGAACTGCGCCTGGAACTCGTGACCACGATCGGTTCTGATTTGCTGGATACGAAACGGAAACTTGGCAATGATGTGATCAACAAAGGCAATCGCGTTCTT
>Ga0206679_10000489_pt1 | contig 32518 bp, 26 predicted proteins | sample M110012015metaG_FD_155464 | JGI IMG/M metagenome (GOLD analysis project Ga0206679, IMG submission 155464) | Ammonia-oxidizing marine archaeal communities from Monterey Bay, California, United States - M1 100m 12015 | ecosystem: Environmental > Aquatic > Marine > Intertidal zone | place: USA... | reverse complement strand
CGACACGATGTAGCGGCATATCCGTTGACCGTGGTCGGAAAGTGTCTGGTAGACGGAAGGAGGCATGGACAACGCCATTGGTTCTCGAAACCAAGGTGCGTAGTACTCAATGTTGGGGATGGCCCTGAGTTCGTTGGACAAATTGGGGGTGCCCCCGTGCCAGGCTCTCGGGTCTCTGATAAGGACACTCCCGGCCGGAGCAGGGCAGACCGTGCTGAATTTCATCCAGTCGGGTTCCTCATCAAGTCCCGGGATCTGTTGCCGGGAGTGTTGGGTACCCGGAATTTGTCTAGTGGGACCGTTCTGGCTTGTGAAGTCCGTCATCAAAAAATTGCAACACACGTACGGACACGGGAGGTCCCGAATCGTCATCAGCCCTCGCGGATCCCAAAAAGCACCAGATGTCTTGCTGTCGCTGTTATCGGCCGCAGCGGCATGATCGGCTATTTCGCGTCGGTCGCCAACGTCACTATGAAGCGGTTGGTAATCAACGGCACCGGGCAAGCAGAAGTCCCCGCCTCCACCACGACAGATGTAATCAGAGGATTCGAAGATTGCCTCGAGTATGGGAGTAACGGTGGGTAGGTCAATGAGCATCGCCCACTCCGGTTGGTGGACCTGATGGCCGCTTTTACTAGCAGATCCCAAGCTATAGCGGTGTGAGCCACGGTTGCCTTGCCGCTCGGTATCGATATCCATAATTTCCGCAATGACGCGAGCGCATCCGTTGCGCACTGTGAGGAGCTGTGGGTCTGTTAATGCTTCGTTGACCACTACGAAGCCGTCTCGATAGAAAATGCGTTTGGCGTCTTCAACTCGGTCAGGTGAGACGATTTCGAGTCCCGTAATACCGTTCTTGTGGGCGAAGAGCTCTCTCTGTTGCTGCAGCTCTGGAGATTCAGAGTCGCAACCCACCCACCCGTAACGCATCCCGAGGCTTACAGGGTCACTCACCGCCGGCCGCTTTCACGAGATTTCGTAGCAATCGGATCGCCTCATCATGTGGAACGCGACCACATCCACAAGACGTTGATAACAACAGTCTGTCTTCGTCTACAACCTCAAGGAGGGCCGCGATTCGGTCACTGAGTTCGGACACAGATTGAGGTTCGCGTTTTACGTCCGCAATTCCAGCAACAATCTCGATGGATGGCGGGATTTCGGCGAGGAGGGCACGATCAGACCACTGCCCGGCGTGGCTGCATTCAATGTGTGCTCGGTCGATAAAACCATCTAGGGCTTGGAAAAGTGGGATCAGTGAAACCAGATTCTGGATCTCGGTCCCGGGTTTTCTCGAAATGTCACCCAAACAAAAATGAACAGTCCGAGTAACTCCTTCGATGCCGCTAAATGATGAAATTAAGGAATCGACGAGGTCAGTGGCTTGGCGGGTGCCGTTAGCCAAAGCCATCGCTTCTGCAGGGGCATCTAGCTGTATCTCACTTGCGCCAGCTTTCACCATGTCATCAATTTCGGCTTTAACAATCTTGATGTAGTTCGGCAGTTGCTCTTCGACCCGGGGGTCGGTGTCTAATCCGAGGGTCATTGTTCGAGGACTCGGCACAGCGCCCTTGTCCAACCGAGGTTCAATTTTGTGCTCACGTCGAAATCCCAAGGCGTGCCCCGTGCCTATAGGGGCGGACACATCGCCAATGATTTGATATTGACCGATGCCTTGGTAGCCCTTAGATGTATCCCGGCGTTGCAGGGTTTCGAGACCCGACAGCCTTGGAGGCACATGATGAACGAAATCTGGCCCCCACACCTCGCCGCCCGTGATTTGATCAACTCCGCATGCGATCATTTCGTCCATGGCGATGCGCGCGGCACGACTAAGAAGTCCTTCGGCTTCACTATCGGTGAACATTCCGGCGTAATAGCTCTTGAGAGCAGGACGCAAACCAAAGGGGATCGGCCATGATCCGACGCATGTTGTCCGGATAGTCATGCGTTCATCCCTTTTCGAGGCCTCCGCTGAAGAGTGCTTTCCAGAGCGACCGATAACTAGGCCATGTTATTTCCGGTGTGATGTAACCCTCCTCCTCAAGGAGTTGGGTCAATTTGGGCAAATTCCGGAAGGGAATTCCGCTGTCGACATGATGAGCGAGATGGTGACCGACACAATGTGGTACAAGAATTAGTCGAGCAATCAAGCCCTGCTCGACATGGTGCGCAGTGTTTCGACGATCCAAAGACCTAGTCATTCCTCCATGTTCAGCGATTCCTCGGAGGCGGTTAAGAACTTGGTATGCCGTTGCAAACGGGAGTACCCACAAGAAGAGATATGCCCATGGATGACCCAAAAGTGTAAAGAGTGAAAAAATAACTACCTGTCCCAGGTAAAACCGAAAACTGTTAGCCCAGTAACGCCGTTGGAATAAACCAGTGAGTCGCGGACGCAACGCCCTATATGCAGAAACGCCAGTGCTGTCTCGACGGAGTTTGCGCCGCATTGACTCCCGAGTTATTGGGTAAAGCGCATACAGGAGAAAGTCAGGTTCCTTGGGTCCGAATTCATCGCGATGATGATGGGTGTGTGCCCGACGATATGCGTGAGTTCCGGTTCCGAACGACAACCAACCGAAGATTGTCACCCCAAGGAGGTCGTTCAACCGTCGATTGGAAAACAAAAGACGGTGAGCTCCTTCGTGATGAAGAACGAACATTCGATTTTGAACGATCCCCATTACGGGAACGGCGACAAGAGTGGCCGCCCAATGGTTGAGGTAAAACACTGCGGCAAGAACGACGATCGGTAGGGCTAACGAAGATAAGCAAGCCCACAAATTCCGCAGATCACTTATCGTGCGAAGCTCTGCTCGTAGCTCTGGCGACGGCTTGCCATCGGGTCTACAAATGTCGCTACCAGCAAAGGCTGCGGGTGACGACACCATGCCACCAGTCATTGTCTTGACAAGAGCTTCGTGAGTCGGAGCTGTGCTCATAGCGCAACGGTACTGGTTTCTGGCATTTGGTTTGCTATTACACCCCCAGTAAGTGAGAGGCTGTCCGTTCGTGCAACGCATAATCGCATTAGATATGGAAGGTGTGGTCACTCCAGAGATTTGGATTGCTGTGGCCTCGCGTACCGGGATTGCTGAGTTACGGCTCACCACACGCGATGAACCTGACTATCAGAAACTGATGGATAGGCGAATTGCCATCCTTGATGAACACAAAATCCCATTGTCGCTCATCAATGATGTCATCTCAGAGTTGGATGTTTTGGAAGGATCACGTGCCTTTTTAGATGCTTTACGGCGAAAATACCCTGTAGTTCTGTTGTCCGACACATTCGTTCAATTCGCGAATCATTTCATGACGCAACTGGGGTATCCGCACCTGTTGTGTCATCGGTTGGTTGTTGAAGCCGACCAGATCACACGCTTTGTTCCAAGGGTTGAGGACGCTAAACGACGAGCGGTGCTTGGTTACCAAGAATTGGGCTACCACGTGACCACAGTTGGTGATTCTCATAACGACATCAGCATGTTGCAACAAGCAGAAGCTGGATGCCTGTTCCGCGCTGCGCCGGGCCTCCCAGAGAAATATCCGGACTTAGTCTCCTTAGACGCCTACGATGAACTCACTGAATGGATTGACCTCTGCCTGGGGAATTAGCGATACAGGAGGACAGCATGGCTAAACCCGCCAAGCTCGCACACTTTGTTTTGCGGACAAGCGACATTGATCGTCTGGCCGGTTGGTACTGCTCAGTGCTCGAAGCAAGGGTCGTTCATCGCAACAAAATGATCTCCTTTGCGACATTCGATGATGAACATCATCGCATCGCTTTCATAGATCGTGGGTTTAAAACCGGCCCCGACCTTGAGAGCAACGGTGTTGATCATGTGGCTTTCACTTATGAAACCCTCGAAGACTTGCTGTCGAACTACGTGCGCCTACGCGATCAAGGAATCATGCCCGAACGCACAATCAATCACGGACCGACAACTTCAATGTATTACCGGGACCCTGATGGCAATCGCATTGAACTGCAGGTTGAGAACTTCGCAGACTCGCAAGACGCGATTGAGTTCATGAACGGTCCGATATTTGAGGCAAACCCTATTGGGGTGCTGTTCGATGCCGACGAGTTAGTGGAACGATTTGACGCGGGCGTGCCTGAAGAAGAACTGGTTCGCCAAGGGGATGGTTGAGTATCAGCGGATCTAGGTCAAGGTTTCTTGCTGATGAAGTAGTTGTTGCCGCGATCATCTCGTATTCCTGCAATCTCTATGTCGATGAATCCAGCATTGGTCAAATATTCGGTCGCGAGTTGATGGCCCCAAGCGGCACCTAGGCCTTCTCCTCCATAGGCCAAAGACACTGTCATGCAGTGCATGGTGGAAATGGTGTACATGTAGGGTGCCATTGGATCTGGAATGTTGTCTTCCAAACGACTTGATGCCTTTGGTTCCACGCACAGATATGTGCCGCCAGGCCGAAGCATCGCGAAGATGTTGGAAAGCACTGTTGTTGGATGGGCTTGATCGTGGATGGCGTCAAAGGTGGTTACGAGATCGAACCTCTCGTGTTGGTCTAGTGCTGCCGCGTCAGCGACCTCGTAAGAAACATTCGTTTGTTCCCGCGCTACTTCGGACGCGTGTGCGATGCCGTCTTGTGACATGTCAAAGCCGACAAATTGGCTATTGGGGAATTCTTTGCCTAAGAGGTAACTCGCTAAACCGCTGCCGCAGCCGACGTCCGCGACATCAATGCCTGAGGTGAGGGCGTCATCCATGTCAAGCAAGGGGACTACCTGATTTACCAGGCCACTATGAAAGCGCCTTTCGCTACTTTCTGCCGTCAACGCTTGAAATCGCGGGAATTTGTCGTAGGGAACACCGCCACCATTTTGGAAGGCGTCGACGAGATCATCCTCAACTTCTCCTAGGAGAGAGATGTGTTGCATTGGCACGGTTAGGTTCAGGGGTCCGGCTCGTCGCGTTACTAGACCGGAGTGTTCCGCAGGTAGTTGGAATGTTTCATTGTCTGAGTCATAGTCAACGATCCCACCGCAAGCCATCGCTGCTAGCCACTCGCGCACGTAGCGTTCGTCGAGCCCGGCATTCGTAGCTATCTCGGACGAGCTTCTGGCTGCAGTTCCGTCCATCGCGTCGAAAAGGCCCGCCTTGTGGCCGACGCTCATCATGAGGGACAGAGCACCGTCGTTCAGGATGGCGAGCATTCGTTTTGTGAAGGCACGAGCCCTGTCTTTGTCAAAGGATGTTGCGGTTTCGGTCATGCAGTAATTATCTCATCATCAAGTTGATGTTTGCTCGGGAAGTTGTTCCCGTGGATACAGAAACCACATGAGTGGCGCAACGAGCAGCATGAGTAGTCCGAGTACGAGCCACATGAGGTCGTATCTCCCAATTGTGTGGGTGCCGTCTAATACAGTGATCGCTATAGCGACACCCATGCCTCCTACCGCGTACCTGAGACTTTGATGTATGCCGTTTGCTGTAGCAATGGACTGCGCTGGAATATCGCGTAGTGCTGCACTGTTGAGTTGACTGGCGAGAATTCCCATACCTAACCCAAACAAAACTGAAGCGGGGAAGAAAACAAGCCAGTACTGAGGCTCCTCATCGAGGAGGAAGTACAGCCACAAGAAGCCCGTAGTTGCAGTCAACGAGGCAAGTGTCATTATTCCTCGGAAACCGTGGTTGTCCGCCCAGCGCCCGCCCATGACCGCTACGCAAGCAGAAATTACCGGAGATGGAGTAAAAGCCAAGCCGACCTTTGCTTTGCTGTAACCCCAAATTTCTGTGAGGAAAAGGGGCCATAAGAACCAACTGGTGAAGGCGCCGACCATGGCAAAGGTCACCGCGATGTTGGAAACGGTGAAGGAGCGAATACGAAACAAGGCTGGATCGAATAAGGGCTCTGGGTGGTTAGAAGATCGGCGGACGAAGATTGGGAGCAGCAGTGCTGCGCCCACGAAACAGGTCAAGGTGTATGGAGAGACCCAACCCCATGCCCTTCCTTGGAGGGTTCCAAGAACAAGCAAAAACACGGATCCGCTGCCCATCAAGACGCCGAGGAGATCCAGCGACTGCTTTGTTGACGGTTCAGCGGTTTCCCTCAAGAACAACTTGGCTCCCAGCAGACCTAAGCCAATGATGGGGACGAGTACCAGATACACCCAACGCCAAGAGCTGATTTCGAGGACGAGTGCAGCGAAACCTGGTGACAATCCAGAAGCAAACATTCCAGCCGCGGCCCAAAGACCGATCACGCTAGCTTGCTTTGCCTGCGGAAATTGTGGAAGTACTAGAGCGAGAGAAGAAGGCACTGTTAGCGCCCCGAACATACCCTGAAGAGCCCTTGCCAACACGAGAAGTAATGGGTTTGGGGCGAGGCCGGCTCCTAATGCGCCAAGGAGTAGGCCGAACAATCCGATACGAAATATTGTCAAGCGCCCGTAACGGTCGGCGAGGCGACCCCCTGCCAACATGGTGGTGGCAAACGCCAGTGAGTAGCCCGCGATGATCCAGCCGGTCATGCCAGTGCTGACTCCAGGAAACGACCTCACTATCTCGGGAAACGCAACGTTGGAAACTGTCACGTTGACCGTGCCGAGGACGAAGGCAAGGGAGCCAGTTGCTAACGCGAAATACGGTCGTCCCTGTCGCTGCTTGCCTCTAGGGGATGCATGTTCGCCGTGTTGCACAGCGAACACCATTGGGGTTCGCTGATCCAGCTGGGCGTCATCCACTGGCTTGAGGGTACGCTGCGCCCGCCTCTAAAAGTGCTGCAACGAACACTAGTGGGAACAATATGGAAACTGATCTTGTTGACACCGAGACAAAGGGCCACATAACGATCATTACGCTGCACCGTCGTGACAAACGAAACGCGTTTGACCCAAACCTGACTTCTGCTCTCAATCAGGCGCTGGATTCCTTCGAAGATAACCCTGACCAGTGGGTAGCGGTTCTGACGGGCGGCACTGACATGTTTTCCGCCGGAAGTGACCTCAAAGAGGGAAGCGGGAAGTCTGATCGCGGGGGAGAGTACGGCATAATTCGCCGGCGTCGGATCAAACCACTCGTAGCGGCAGCTGAGGGGTTGGCTCTTGGGGGCGGAATGGAAATACTGTTTTGCTGTGATCTAATTGTCGCTTCAACCGATCTTCGCTTGGGGTTGCCCGAAGTTAAGCGCGGTGTGTTACCCACAAGTGGCGGACTTTTTCGAGCCCTTCGATCGCTTCCATTGCACGTCGCGAAAGAAGTTGTGCTAACGGGCGAAGAACTATCAGCGGAACGGGCGCTGCAGTATGGCCTAATCAATCGACTCGTGGAGCCGGGACAAGCGTTAGAAGTCGCTGTTGCGTTAGCCGAGCAAATCGCGTCGAATTCTCCTACCTCAACGCGTCACTCAGTGCAGGCAATGGAACGGGTCCTCGCTAGCGGAGACGAACTCGGCTGGTCTGCGACTGACTACGCTCGATCAGAGGTTTTTGCGAGCGAAGACCGCAAAGAGGGGATCAAAGCGTTTTTTGAACGCCGTGACCCAAAATGGAAAGGTCGCTAATGCGATTATCAATTCCTGACGAGGCCCAACTTTCCACATCGCAACGCAAACTTCGAGACGCAGTTGTGGGCAGCAGGAAAGGTTTGGGCTCCAAAATTTGGGGACGTGGCCCGTTTGGGGTGTGGCAGAACGCTCCCAACGTGGGGCAGCCTGCATTGGATTTAGGCGGGGCTGTTCGCTTCAGTACTGAGATCCCCGCCGATGTTCGTGAGGTAGCTATTTGCACCGTTGGGGTCCATTATCGAGCGAAATTTGAATTCGCGGCGCACAAAGCAATCGGTATCGGAGCGGGCCTCGAACCGGATGCGCTCGACCGTCTAGCTGGAGGGCAAAGCCCAGGATGGACCGGGGTCTTAGAGTTAACGCACCGATATACGAAAACTCTTCTCGAGGAACACCGAGTGACTCAAGGGTTACACGACGAGCTCACAGCAGCATTTGGTGAACAAGGTGCGGTGGAAATTGTTACAACGATCGGCTACTACTGCTTGATCTGTCTCACGCTCAACGCCTTTGAGGTCCCGCTGTCAACTCAAATGGATGATCCGTGGCCAGAAGATAGTTGAGTGCCCTAGCGATTCGCACGGCTCCACGACGAATGCTCGGTACTGAATTTCCCATGAAATGTCGTGTTAGCGGTGGTCTCCGCGGGACCGAGGCCCAAGTCGACCCCAAAGGAACAAAAGATATCCCGAAAAAATGGTCGGCCGTGGGTTGAGCCGTAGGGGTTAGAGGTTTGGTCGTGATCTACCCTAGAGAACATGTCTTCCGAAGCCGTACAGATAACCGTTTGGTCCGATTACCTCTGACCTTGGTGTTGGGTTGGGGCCGTGCGTCTCGACGAATTAGCTGAACAAGAAGGGGACGGTATTGCTATCGAGTGGAAATCGTTCTTGTTGCGGCCTGAACCCGAGCAGAGGACGCTCGCAGAATTTACTGAATATACGAAAAGTTGGGAACGTCCAGCTGGGCTTGAACCTCTAGCTGAGTTCAACACCCCGTGGTCTGGTGCCAGTCCACCACCGTCACATTCTTTACCAGCAGCCATAGCCGGCAAAACTGCCGCCACGTTTGGTCAAGAGGCCTGGCGTCGTTATCACCAAAAGTTGTTGCGTGCCTATTTCATTGAGAATCGGGATATTTCGAGTTCTGGTGTTCTTTTAGAAGTTGCTCGCGAAGCCGACATCGATACGAATGTTTTCGAAGAGACCCGAGTAGTCAACGGTAAAGACTTTGAGGCTGAGGTATTCGCCGAGTACAACGAGGCGTTAACCAGTGGCGTTAATGGCGTGCCAGCGGTGGTAATTGATCACCGGTACTTGGTTTCTGGTGCGGTTGAAGTTGAGCATTACCAAAAAGCTCTTGCCCACTACAGAGAAATTCGAGACGCCGAGATTAGTGGCTAATAGTGCTCTGGGGTACCTTTCCGAGGTGATCTAGGCCTTAGGGACTTGTTGCTACCGAACTAGTCGTCGATGAGCTCCAAGAGGTTCCGAACCGACTCTTCTACGCTCCTTCCCACAGTGTTTCTCATCAGTGTTCTGGTTGTCGCGAACGACGCTGGTCGGTGATGGCCTTAGCCGGCGCTAGTTTCTTGCCGGTCGGGGATAAGGGGGGAATTGCGAATGCTATCGCCGTATCGAGTACTTGATCTCACGGACGAACGAGGCCAACTGGCGGGAGCCACTCTTGCCGACCTTGGGGCAGAGGTCATTTTGGTGGAGCCTCCGGACGGTTCACGTTCGCGCCGACTGCCGCCGTTTGTTGCGGGACGAGAGGGTGACCCTGAAGCATCTCTGTGGTTTTGGTCATACAACCGCGGGAAGCGAAGTATCTCCATGGATCTTGAGCATCCGGCCGATCGCGAACGTTTTCTCGAGTTGGTCGCAGATGCAGACATTGTCCTTGAGTCGGATCGGCCAGGAGCTATGGCTGAGCGTGGACTTGGCTACGACGATCTCGCGGCGGTGAATCCTGAAATTGTGGTGACATCGATCTCTCCGTTTGGTCAGAGCGGACCCAAAGCTAACTGGGCCGCGACGGACCTCACTGTGGCTGCAGCAGCGATGGTGCCAAAGATGACCGGCGACGACGACCGCGCACCTTTGCGTGTGCCTCTAGCACAGTCATTTCTTCATGCTTCAGCCGAAGCTGCAGGAGCCACCCTCATCGCTTTGCATGAACGTAACCGTTCCGGTAAGGGGCAACACGTCGACGTCAGCGCACAGCAATCTTTTATGCAAGCGACCCAATCGATGGTTCTGTGCCACTTGTACAACTCACCGGAGACGACTCGGATGAGCGGTGGAGCGGCAGTGGGTCCATTTCGAATTCGTCTCCGTTCTCCGGCTGCCGACGGATTCGTCTCCATCACAATCCTTTTTGGCGAAGCGATTGCCCCCTTTAGTTCCCGACTTTTCGAATGGATCCATGAGGAGGGCATGTGTGAAGGTAGTGATCTCGAGATTGATTGGGTCCACTTCGTTGAAGGAGTGACAAACGGCCGCATTGGGCTGGGGGAATACGACAGAATCCAAGAAGTCGCTGCCCAATTCTCTGCAACAAAGACTAAAGCCGAGTTGCTAGCGGCAGCCCTTGAGAAGCGTCTGCTGATCGTGCCGATTTGTAACGTCCAGGAAGTTTCGGAACTTGACCAGTACGAGGACCGTGACTTTTGGCGTGAAATCGAATGCCCCAATTTCGGGCCAGTCCAATTTCCGGGTCCGATGGCCAAATTCTCGGCGATGCCGCTTGATATATCGCTGCCCCCGCCCGCCATCGGTCAGGACAACGGTGAGATCAAAACTCGGGTTGTCGAACCCACCACCGTTCTCGAGGCGATGCCAGCAGCACCACTTTCTGATGTCAAAATCCTTGACCTGATGTGGGTGATGGCCGGCCCGGCCGCAACTCGAGTGTTCACCGATTGGGGGGCGACCGTGGTGCGGGTTGAGTCCTCACACAAGATCGAGGGAGCGCGTACGTTTCAGCCGTTGCTCAACAATGAAGGAGGTGCAGAAAACAGCGGGCTGTTCCAAAACCTCAACGCTGGCAAACTCGGCCTTACCGTCGCGATGGACACCCCTGAAGCGAGAGAACTGATCCTTGACCTTGTGCGCTGGGCAGACGTGGTGTGTGAGTCGTTCTCGCCCAAAGCGATGGCCGGTTGGAATCTGACGTATGAGGATTTGAAGGAAGTGAATCCTGACGTCATCATGACAAGTAGTTGCTTGTTCGGACAAGACGGCCCGATGTCGCATCTAGCGGGTTTCGGCACCATGGGGGCCTCAATGTCGGGTTTCTATGAAATGACTGGTTGGCCGGATCGTGATCCCGCAGGAGTGGCTGGGGCGTACACCGACTACGTCTCTCCCCGCTATCTGGAGGTTGCAATTCTTGCCGCCCTAGATCATCGGCGTCGAACCGGCGAAGGCCAATACATCGATCTGTCCCAAGCTGAGTCCTCCATGAACTTTTTAACCCCGCAGCTACTTGGCTGGACAGTTAATGGGCAACTAGCCCCGAAAATCGGGAACGCTGACCCGTCGATGTTGCCTCACGGCATCCACCCCTGTTCGGGAGACGATGAGTGGGTAGCGGTCTCGTGTGAAAACGATGAACAGTGGCGCAGCTTGTGCGACCTCTTGGGTTTTGCCACCGAGTGGGGTGAAACCGACATCGCTGGTCGGCGGCTCCTTGGACCGGAGATCGAATCCGCTATCGAGGCGTGGACATCGGTTCGAAGGGGAGCCGAGGTCCATTCAAGTTTGCAGGCCATCGGAGTACCTGCCCATGTTGTGCAGGACTCGATCGTGGTGGCTAGTGACCCACAACTGGAACACCGCAACCACTTCCGGCAAGCGTCCCACGACGAACATGGGTCGATGTGGATAGAAGGAACCAGATTCTCGATGTCTCGCAGCACCGATGCCATTAGCGACGCAGCACCAACTCTTGGCCAGCACACCTTCGATGTGCTTGAGGGGATCCTGGGCTACGACGCCGACCACATCGCGGAACTGGCGGTGGCAGGAGTCCTTGAGTGAACTGGGTCGTGGGGGAATTGTCTCAACACCAGGTTCCTTGAGGGCGGAGCTCTCCAATAGTGTCGATATTTACCTAATCGAAGCTCACTGCAACTGATGCCCAATCCAAGTTGCAGAGTTATTTCGTCGCGAGATTAACGGATGCCCCTAGGGTGTCGAGATGACATTTGATGGAGAGTACGGTCCGAGTACCTGGGACTGGGTGGCGGAACAAGCCGAAGAATACGAGACGTCGAACGGCCAGAAGGCGAGCACCCTTCGAGACACCGGTTTGCCGATCATTGTTATGACAACTATCGGGCATCGCACAGGGTTGGTTCGCAAAGTACCGCTTATGAAAGTTGAGCACGAAGGCCAATATGCCATCGTTGCTTCCAAAGGCGGGGCGAAAGAACACCCGGGGTGGTACCACAACCTTATGGCGGACCCTAAAGTCTTGGTCCAAGACGGTCCCGCGCCCTTCGAAACAACAGTTCGCCTTTTGAGTGGAGAAGAACGAGCTGCGTGGTGGGAACGATCAGTCGAAGCCTTTTCCCCGTACGCGGAGTATCAAGAAAAGACTGACCGAGAAATCCCGTTGTTTATCACCGAGCCCCAAGCTTGACATTGAGTTGAATGACTGATGCGCCTTCAAGAAGTGCGCACATACGCAACGGTGCCCCCCACCGGGGTCGGGGGTTCGTTCTGGGTGTTCGTAGAAGTCGAAACTGACGATGGGATCACCGGAGTAGGGGAGTGTTACGGGATCCCCTTTTCAGCCGACATAGCGACTTCGATGGTCGCTGACATATTTGAACGTTACGTTGCCGGGGTAGATCCCCATCACCTGGAAACTCTTTTTCGGCGGGTCTATTCGGCCGGATTTACCCAACGCCCCGACCTTTCGACTATGGGTGTTTTCAGCGGTCTTGAGATGGCAATTTGGGACATCCTTGGCAAGGCCCATGAAGTACCGGTGTACCAACTACTGGGCGGAAGATTCCACGACCGGCTCCGCACCTACACCTACCTATATCCGCTGGAAACCGATGCTTCTGGCAACGCACTCCCAAATCAATCTGACGTTTACCACGATGGGGACGCTGCCGCCGAAAGCGCGTTGCGGTACCTCGATATGGGTTTCACCGCTGTTAAGCAAGACCCGACCGGACCGTATTCGTTTCAAGGGGGCCGGGAACTATCACTGTCTGAACTAAGTCGAGCGGAATATTCGATTCGCCGAATCAGAGAGGCCGTCGGAGATCGGGCCGACATTTTGTTCGGAGCCCACGGGCAAATGACCACAGGTTCAGCAATTCGTCTTGCGCAACGGCTAGAGCGGTATGACCCGCTCTGGTTCGAAGAGCCCTGCCCTCCTGACCAAGTGGAAGCGATCGGCACCGTTGCCGCGGCGACCACCATTCCAGTCGCAGCCGGTGAACGAGTCACCACCCGCAAGGAGTTTCACGATTTACTCAAAGCGGGAGTAAAAATTCTTCAACCGAACGTAGGTCGGAGCGGGGGGTTGTGGGAAACCAAGAAAATTGCTGCCCTGGCAGAGTTGTTTAACGCTCAGATCGCCCCCCACATTTATTGCGGCCCAATTGCGCATGCAGCGGCAACTCACCTGGGATTTACCCTTCCAAATTTCTTGATCCTGGAAACTATCCTCAGCGATTTTCACAACAACGTCGTAAGAAAACCCTTGGAGTGGGATACCGGTTGGATGATGCCGCCAACTGGCCCAGGCTTAGGTGTTGAATTAAATCACGACGTTGTCGAAGCGCATCCCTACACGACAGGCGGCCGCCTCCACCTCGAGATGACACAAACGCCACTTGACTCAAACAACAGCCGGTTGGCTCAGGAATTGGAGTGAAGTGCGCAATTCGACCGCGGGATGACTTCAACGCGAAATGGTTCTCGGTGAATTGTTGAGAGTTTCGATGGCAAATCCAGCTGCTGCTTTGTATCGAGCCATGTAATCCTCAATTTCTTCGCGCGGTATTACGTCTTCAATGTCGTCAAACACGCCACCGCATCTTTCTTCGACTAATCCAAGGATGCCAATGGGGCCCGCACCTCGATTTCGTAATACCAGCTCATTCAAATCTCGAAGCATCGCGTCCTCGAATGACTTCAACGCTGCAACACTCACACCCAGCCGTTGCATTTCAGCGCCGAGGACGCGAGCGTCGACGATGGCTTGGCTCGCGCCATTAGAGCCGACCGGGTACATAACATGGGCAGCATCGCCGATAAGGACGCAGCGCCCATCGACCCAACTCTCAATTGGGTCTCTGTCAACCATTGGGTACTCATAGACGTTGGTAGCGCTGCGGATTAGGTCAGGAATATCGAGCCAATCGAACGCCCAGTCTTCGAATTCACCAACAAATTTGTCGATCGACACCTCTCGATTCCAGTCACTGTCCCCCCAACCCTGGGAGGTGTCATAAGTCAGTTCAGCGATCCAATTAATTGTCGCCAACCCAGTAGCTGGGTCGGGACGGCTTATTGGGTAGCAGACGAACCGTTGCTCGAGTTTTCCCACCAGGACGAAGGATGCACCCGTCCGGATGGGAACAGCTTCAGAAGTACCGCGCCACATGACGGGACCTCCCCAAACTGGAGGTCCCTCGTCGGGGCGCATCTGGTGGCGGGCGGCACTGTGTAAGCCGTCTGCGCCTATGAGCACGCTGCCTTCGATCGTGGTGACCTTATCCGCGGCGGATCGAAACGAAGCTTGGACCTTGTCATCATGAGACTCGTAGCTCAAAAGTCGGCTCCCCGTGGTGACGGCGCCGGGGCCAAGGCGGCTCAAGACTTCTTCATAAAGCAACATTTGCAATCGTCCGCGATGAACGGAATATTGCGGCCACAAGTAACCAGCGTCGAGGCCCCGCGGTTCCGCCCACACGTCGTTGCCGTTGCGCCCGACCAGAGCCCATTCCTTTGCCGGCACTCCAATTGCGTTGAGCTGCGTTCCTAAACCCAGGTCATATAGTTCCCGGACAGCGTTGGGTTGGAGGTTGATTCCAACACCGAAGGGTTGCAGTTGGCTTACTGATTCGTGGACTATCACCGGAAGTCCCAACTCATGGCAGGTGAGGGCCATGGTCATTCCTGCGATGCCGCCTCCGGCCACAATCACCGTCATGGCAAAAGACTAGAGCGAGTACGTGTAACACTCCTGACGTGTCTCTTATAAATCGCTCAAGAATTGCAGACCCGGATCTTGCACCTGAAGGGCATCGTTCAATCGAATGGGCGCGCCGTCACTCCCCATTAGTTGATGGATTTCTTCGGGATCGTCTAAAAGATGGCGCTCTAGAAGGCCGCCGCGTCGCGGTGGTGGTTCACTTGGAAGCGAAGACGGCGCTTTTGGCGACGGTGTTGGCTGATGCCGGCGCCCAGGTCGTGGCCGCTGGTTCGAATCCGCATTCAACTCGAGACGAAATTGCTGCGGCCCTTGTCGACCGAGGCGTGGAGGTTCACTCAACCCGCGACAGTGGGTACGACGCGTGGGAAAAAGACCTCCTGGCAGTCGCAGATACCGACCCGGAACTAATTATTGATGATGGTGCCGAACTGACGATCCGAATGGCGAGTCAGCGACCCGCCGCGTTTGAAGCGTTGAAGGGGGTGACGGAACAAACAACTACAGGAGTTGCCCGCTTAGTCGAATTGGCATCTCGCGGCCGCTTGCCGTTCCCGGTTCTCGCGGCCAACGATGCTGCCTGCAAGCACCTCTTTGATAACAAATATGGAACAGGTCAGAGCACTGTTCAGGCCATCTTGAACCTCACCAACATGTTGATGGCTGGCAAAGACGTCGCAATCCTTGGGTATGGATGGGTGGGGCGCGGAATAGCAGCTCACGTGCGAGCTTTGGGAGGCACCGCATGGGTGATTGAGGTAGACCCCGTGAAGGCCCTGGAAGCGTTGATGGACGGCCACCGTGTTGGAAACCTAAGCGACGTCTTACCTAGGGCAGATTTTATTTTGACGGCGACCGGTGGGCGCCGTGCCATAGCACGCCATCATTTTTCTATGATGAAAAAAGGCGCAATTTTGGCGAATGCGGGGCACCACGACCTTGAAATCGACATCGAAGCGCTGGCCGATGAAGCACATGACTTCAGGACGGTACGCCCGGGTATCGACGAGTACATGATTCACGACAACCAGTCGGCGCTTGTGTTAGCGAACGGAGCCCTGGTCAACATCGCAGGTGGTCTTGGGCACCCGATCGAGATCATGGATCTTTCGTTTGCCGTGCAAGGTGTGGGGTGTCACGAACTGGCCCGAGGAACGGTACCTCAAGGGGTGAACGTCATAGATCCCTCACTGGATTCGGAAATAGCCCGGGCGAAACTCGCAGCCCATGGGATCCTTCTCGACGCAAAAGAACCTGGCCAAGCTGACATAATTGACGATTTACTCGGACCGGAAGCCTGAAATGTCGACTCCTCACATAGACGCCGAAACGGGTGATTTCGCTCCAGTTGTCCTAATGCCTGGAGACCCATTACGCGCAACTCATATAGCGGAACACCATCTTGAAGATGCCCGTTTAGTTACGAACATCCGCAACGCGAGCGGATACACCGGCACGTACGAAGGCGTGAAAGTTTCTGTGATGACCTCCGGGATGGGAATACCGTCATCTGCTATATACATGACCGAGCTCTATCGGTTTTACGGCGTGGAGACGATCATTCGCGTTGGAACAGCCGGAGTGTTTGATCCGAGCCTGAATCTGCGCCGCATCGTGGCAGCGACAGAGTGCATCACTAACAGCTCGATGCCTGGCCATCTCTTACCTAATCAGGATTCCCTGCTCACCCCGACACAAGAATTGGTGAGCATGGCGGTCGACATTGCTCACCGAGAGGGCCTTGATCTCGTGACGGGCAAGATATTCACTACAGATCTCTTCTATGAACCCGACCAAAACCTAACTGTGGACATGGCGGCCGACGGGGTTTTGTGCGTGGAGATGGAAACTGCGGGTCTCTACGCCCTGGCGAAATATGAAGGAAGGCGGGCCTTGAGTCTGCTGACAATGTCTGACCACCTAACGACGGGAGAAAGCCTTTCGTCGGCTGAACGGCAGGTGACGTTGGATGAGATGATTGAATTCGCGTTAAAAGTCGCCGTAGCTGACTCAGAAGCTATTGGCTGAGCCAGGTGCGGTAAATGTCCACAGCGCGGTCTAATTCCGCAATATCAACCCATTCCACGGCCTGATGGGCTTGGTCGATCGACCCTGGCCCAAAGACCACCAGTTGATTCGCTACCTCGCCATACCTCAGGGCGTTCGAACCGTACTCGGCTGTGGTGGGCACTAAATCAGCAAGCCGGGCCAGTGTCTTCACGAGGTCGCTCTCCGGGTCTTGGTAGAAAGCCGGGCTGCCGTCCCCGTAGAGCGACTCGATAGTAGTGGACAATGGCGCAGCGCTGGTTTCGATCAGATCACAAAGAAATGCACGGACTTCGTCTACGTCTTCCCCAGGAGCGGTACGGCGTCCTACGTACAAATTGCATTGATCTGGGATGATGTTGCGAGCCAATCCGCCGGCGAGTTCCGTCACGGAAACAGTGCCCTTGCCGACCGGCGTTGTTGCCTCGAGGGAGGCCAGCCGTTCTTGCTCGGCGTCGACGGCGACGACAATTCGGGCGGCACCACTCAAAGCATTTGCCCCCAGGTGCGGCTTTGATGAATGTGCTGCATGTCCGTGAACGGTGACATCAAGACCGACGCCACCTTTGTGTCCGTGCACTGGAGCGCACATCGTTGGCTCTGCTACGACTACTTGCTCTATCCGTTGACCCCGTTCGAGAAGCCAATCACGGTAACGGGTCGCACCGAGGAGTCCGCCCCCTTCCTCGGAGATCGTTCCGACGAGGTTCACGGTCGGCACGGGACGTTGACCGGCAGCTCGCATCTCCTCGATGACCTGCAACACAACCGCCAAGGTCGGCTTCGTATCCACAGAACCGCGCCCGTACACTCGACCGTCTTCGATGCGACCGTCGAAGGGGTTATCGGGCATGTGTTCGACACCAACGGTGTCAAGATGGACGTCAATAGTTACGGCCCGATCCGAGGTTCCCTCGAATCGCGCGTACACGTTGCAACGACCATCGAGCACCTCGTCAACCACGACCTCGGCTCCGAGGGCATCGGCGTGGTCAGCCAACCAACTCGCGATTGCTCGTTCACCATCATCACCTGACTTGGGACCAGCGTGAAGCGGATTCACGCTAGGAATTTGGACTAGTTCTGCTACTCGCTCAGCTATATGACCCACAAGTTCCCCCTCCAACGTGAATCCTAAACGGTGCGAACCGAAACTGGTGCAAGGTAACGGCCCTCTGATGCCGTACGGTGGTTTTCCTATGTCGAAAGTGCTGATGTCTCTCCCAGAGGGAGAGCGAGTCGGGATAGCATTCTCTGGTGGCTTAGATACTTCTGCCGCTGTTGCATGGATGCGTGAACGCGGAGCGGTCCCTTACGCGTACACGGCTGATCTTGGCCAATATGACGAACCCGACCTTGGCAGCGTTCCTGACCGCGCACTGCAATACGGGGCCGAAGCTGCACGGATCATTGATTGCCGGACCGAACTTGTGCGTGAAGGGCTGATGGCCCTCCAATGCGGTGCGTTCCATATCTCAACTGCTGGAAAGACCTACTTCAACACCACGCCGCTTGGGCGGGCGGTCACGGGCACGATGCTGGTGTCGGCCATGAAGGAGGACGGCGTCGATATTTGGGGTGACGGTTCAACATATAAAGGCAACGATATTGAGCGGTTCTACCGGTACGGATTGCTAGTCAATCCGGACCTGCGGATCTACAAACCTTGGTTGGACCAAGCATTTGTCGACGAATTAGGTGGGCGCACAGGAATGAGCGAATTTCTCACAGCGCGGGGTTTGCCATATCGCGATTCCACGGAAAAAGCGTATTCCACCGACGCGAACATTTGGGGGGCAACTCACGAGGCCAAAGCCTTAGAAGAGCTTGACCGAGGAATGGAAATCGTTTCGCCGATTATGGGGCAACGTCATTGGGACCCTGATGTCGAGATCGTCGAAGAGGACGTGACGATCACATTCGAAGAAGGCTGGCCGGTTGCACTTAATGGTGCAACCTTTGACGATCACATCGGGTTGGTGATTGAAGCTAATGCGATAGGCGGCCGACATGGCCTCGGCATGAGCGACCAAATTGAAAATCGGATCATCGAAGCTAAATCGCGCGGCATCTATGAGGGTCCGGCGCTCGCCCTTCTCCACGTCGCGTACGAACGTTTATTGACTGGGATTCATAACGAAAACACAATCGAAAATTATCGAACTATGGGAAGACGTCTGGGGCGCCTTCTCTATGAGGGACGATGGTTCGATCCTCAAAGCTTGATGCTAAGGGAACCCCTATTGAGATGGGTTGGGTCTGCAATTTCTGGTGAGGTGACCTTGCGGCTCCGGCGCGGAGATGACTATTCGATTCTTGATACGGCTGGCTCAACTCTTACCTATGAATCAGATCGACTGTCCATGGAACGAGTGGACGACCCAGCATTCGGTCCGTTGGATCGGATCGGCCAACTGACCATGCGCAACCTTGACATCAATGACAGCAGAGCCAAATTAGACGTCTACCGACAGGTGGGAACTCTTGACCAGTCAAGCATTCTGGGTCTTGAAGCTGACGATAGCGAAGCTTGATCAGAGAGAGGAAGAGCGAATCGCCACTCGCTGTTGAAACCAATCTCCGAGCATGTTGAGCGATACGACGGTCAGAGTTAAGAACGATGCAGGCCAAAAAATCGGCAAAATAGTTCGCCTGATATCCCGTCTACCTTCGTTGATCATGTTGCCCCAGGTTGGCTCCGGGACTTGAACACTCAGGCCAAGGTAAGACAAGGTGCCCTCAATCACGATTACGAATCCAGCGTTAATTAACGCGTAGGCGAAGAGCGACGGAAGAATATTGGGGATGATTTCCCTAAAAAGGATCCAGACTCGTTTTGTCCCGATCGCTTCAGCTGCTTGCACAAATTCCCGACTTGCGACCCCCAATGTGTTTGCTCTGGCGATCCTCACATATGTGGGAACGCTGAGCACTCCAAAGACCAACGCGATTACAGGAAGGCTTCGTACCTTGTAGATAGCGACCAATGCAAGCAGTAGAACGAGCGGAGGAAAAGCTAGGACAACGTCCATGATGGCCATGACGAGGGTTTCCCAACGCCCCCTCGCGTATCCAACGAATGCGCCAAGCAAACCCCCAAAAACAATGCCGAATGAAATGACGGTGATAGCTACGATAAGTGACACCCATGCTCCGTGAAGGAGCCTGGACAGGTTGTCTCGCGAGAGAATGTCAGTGCCGAGTACATGGTCAAGAGATGGCCCTTCAACAGGAGACGCACCACCGAAAAGAAAGCCTTGGTAAAACGGATCTTGTAACGGCAGCGCTTGCCCAAAGAGTCGGTCAAGTCGTGTATAAATCGCCGCGAAAACGATAAAGATCAACCAAAAGAGGGCGCACTTAACAAGAAACGGCATCTCTTTGACTGCGGACAACCGACCATTACCATTTGATGCGGCCGGCGTCGGATTGCTGTGTGGTGTCCCGTGGAGTCCACGATCGACTCCTAAAGGTCGGTTGGCATCCGGTGAACCTGTGATGTCTTTGGATTCGGACATCATTGCCTCCGGATTCTCGGGTCGAGTAGCAAATAGAGCAAATCGACAAACAAATTAACCACCACGTAGACAGTGGCAACGAAAAGAGTGATGCCTTGGATCATCATGACGTCACGTTGATAAATACCGCTTATCAGGCGGGTACCTAACCCTGGTAGCGCGAAAATTGTTTCGATGACAACAGTGCCGCCGATGAGAGCACCGAATTGAAGCCCGAATATAGTGATCGCGGTAAGAGAACTTGGCCGCAGAGCATGCCGCATAAGGATGTATCTGCTTCGTAGACCCTTTGCCCGGGCTGACAGTATGTAGTCCTCTTTGAGGGTTCCGATCATGTCCGCTCGGATGAGTCGAGCGTTAATCGCTAATGGCGCTAGAGCTAACGCGCTAGCAGGCAAAACTGCGGTTTTGAGGTTGGCCAAGAGGCCCTTGTCGGTGATGCGATTCCAGCCAGTAGATGGAAGCCAGTTGAATTTCAGAGTGAAAAGCCAAATGAAAAAAATTGCCGCCACGAAGGCAGGGATCGAGAGTGCAGCCGTCGTGAAGCCCGACAACACCCGGTCGAAACGTCCGCCTTCTCTGTAGGCAGAGAACGCACCAATCGGTACTGCAAGCACCGCGGCGATAACTGTCGCTAATAGAGCGAGCTCTATAGTGATAGGAATGCGGTCCCTGATGGCATCAGCGACCCGCTGGTCGGTGATGTATGACTTTCCGAGATCGCCTTGTAAGGCGTCAGTCACCCATCGCCCGTAACGGACGAGGGCAGGATCATCAAGCTTGAGCTCAGTTCGAATGCGTTCCATGGTCTCAAGATCATGGAGCGCTTCTGGTGGCAAAAGAGCAGTGACCGGATCCCCAGGTAGTTGTTCAACCAAGAGAAAGGTAAGAAGTGAAACCGCAAAAAGTGTCGCTACAAGTCGCGCCAGTCGTGCGGCCAAAATCTTTCCCAATGGTGGAACTCCTACCTAAGGATCGCGGTCAATGATCAGTGTCGATTATCAGTGTTGATTAGTTTTGGATGAAGACCTGGCCCCAACGAGCTACTGCTGATGGGAAACCAGCCCCCAAACTACCGTCTGGAAGCAGCCAACCGTTCACCCCGAGGATGTTGCTTTCTGCTGCCAATAGCGTAGCGGTATGGCCCGAATACCAAACTGGGACATCTCGCGCAAGCCGCAACATCACCATCTCGTATAGGGCATAGCGCTCCTCAAACGCATCAGTGCTGATCGCTCCAACTAGCCAACCAAACATTTCGATGTCGAAGTAGTTGGGGAAGTTGATCGGAGAAAAGATTCCGTCCAAACCGTATGCAGCCGCTATACCCAAGGTGGGAGGCGCAAACTGAGTGTTCAGGAACGTTGACGGATCGTCGTTGCTTGACCACCGCCAGCAGTGCGCACCGTGCGAACCATTGAAATCAGGTGGAGCACCCAACGCGTAGTTGATGTGAGTCTGCTGATCGTAGTTCGTCAGATTTACGTCAACCATCCCACTAGCACTCCACAACTGTTCGATCACCTGCATAGCGAGGATCAGCGTGGGATCAGGTGGGCAGGAAAGCTCAACTTCAATCTTGTCGCCAACTGCCCGACCATCGGACCTGTCCGGATCGTTCACGTATTCCGCAAGAAGAGCCTTGCCGGCGTCAAAGTCAAAGTTTGGCCAAGCAGCGGCAGCCTTTTCTGAATACCAGGGGCTGTCAGGGCTGAACCACTGGCTTCCTGGAAGAGAAATTCCAGTACCACCAAGAGCTTCAATCACTGCGTCTTGGTTGTTCATCTGAGTCAAGCCCTTCCGAACTCGAACATCATCGTATGGTGCGATGCTGTTGTTGAACATACCGCCACCGACGTTGTTGCCCTGGAACTCAAGAAGAGTGATGTCTGCACCATCTTCCTTAGCGGCACGGGCATCGCGAATCGTGCCCTGACGCAAGGTCTGCATCATGTTTGTCGTGCCGGAAAGCAACGAGTCAAGACGAGTCCCTTCGTCGGGGATGGGACGGAACGCCACTGAGTCGAGATACGGCAACTGATTGCCGTCCCCGTCACTCATCCAGTAATTCGGATTGCGAACAACGATGGTCTCGTTGTCCAAGTCGCGTTTATCCATCATGAACGGTCCGGTGCCGATCGGATTCATCGAGAACCCGTCGAAATCTTCGTTGGCCGCATTGGGTTCGAACACCCCACCGAGGCCTACCCCGTAGAGGAACGAAGGAAATGCCGAATGTGCGCCACTCAGGACGTACTTCACTGTGTAGTTATCAACAGCGACTACTTCTGCAACCTTTGCTGCCGAGACTATTCCGGCCGAAATTGCTCCAACCTTCTGAAGTTCGAACATGTCGACCAAGGTCTTGGCGTTGAAGGAGTAACCGTTATGGAACAGGACACCTTCCTGAAGTTCAAACGTCCACTCGGTGTAACCCTCGTTGGATGACCATGACTTAGCAAGCCACGGACCGTAGGTGCCGTCTGCTCGCCTTTCCACCATGGTGTCGATCATTGCCTTCATCATGACGAGACATGGAGAGGAACAACCATCCTCCCACGAGCGCAAACCCGTAGCCTCTGCCTCAAGACCAATGATGATGTCGCCGCCGTAGCTACTTTCTTCTACGACTGCTTCCACCTCAGTATCGACATCCCCTTCGGCTTCTGTGCCTGCCTCGAGAACGTCGTCTTCTGCTTCGGGTGCTTCTGTTGTTTCTGTTTCTGTTTCGGTTTCTGTTTCTGTGCTGCTCTCAGTGTCTGAGCTACTGCTCGACTCTGAATCGCTGTCGCTGCCTCCACAGGCAGCCCCGATCAACGCAATAGCGAAGAGCGGAGCGATGAGCTTTAGCCAGCTTTTCTTCATGTGAACCCTCCCTAGAGTTCTGACTCTAATGCTGGATACCGCGGTGGGCGGACGCCACACCGCTCAGGCTTCCGTATTAGGGAAGCATTGATTGATCAGGCGCTCACCTCCGCCGACTCGACAACGGAGACCAGTGGGTGATGACACGCGACGTAGTGGTCATCAGAAATCTTCTGCATTTGAGGTTCTTCATCTATACATCGATCGGAGGCATAAGCGCATCGAGTATGGAAACGGCAGCCGGTCGGCGGATCGATTGGGGAAGGCACATCCCCTTGTTCGACCAAATCGGTATCCAGCGTGACGTCAGGGTCGGGTGTTGGACTCGAATTCAACAACAACTCCGTGTATGGATGCCCTGGGCTTTGGTAAAGCGCGTTGGATTCAGATACTTCGCAAAGTTTGCCGAGGTACATCACGGCTACTCGATCTGAAATATTTTTCACCACTGCAAGGTCATGTGCGATAAACACCAACGTCAGTCCGTATTCGGCTTTGAGATCTTGCAGCATATTGAGGATTTGCGCCTGGACGGACACATCTAGCGCTGAGACCGGTTCGTCACAGATAATGACCTGTGGGTTAAGGACTAAAGCTCGGGCGATAGAAATTCGTTGACATTGCCCGCCGGAGAACTCGTGAGGTCGTTTGTCGCGTGCATCGTCAGGGTTTATGCCGACGGCTTCGAGCATCGCGTTTACTTTCTCGACTTGCGATACGGAGTCGCTCGGACCCCAAACCTTAAGCGGTTCGGCAACCACCTCTCCAATTCTTCGACGTGGATTGAGTGAAGAAATTGGGTCTTGAAAGATGATTTGCAGGTCGGTGCGTGCTTGACGAAGGCTCTCTGCGTCAAGTTGCGTTAGATCTTCGCCTTTGTAATGTACGGTTCCCGAATCAGGCGGCGGTAGCTGAATCAACGCTTTAGCAGTTGTCGATTTTCCACACCCGGATTCGCCTACGAGCCCTAGGGTCTCTCCTTCTTTTACGTCGAGACTGATCCCGCTCACTGCCTTGACGACTCGGCCGCGTGACGCTGGAAACTCCACCACCACATCTTGAGCAGAAATGAGAACGTCCTCGCTTGGACGAAGGTGAGCCTTGCCACCGCCTGCCATCAGGAAGTTCCCGACGGTAAGTGCACCGATACGTCATCAACGATTTGACCGTTTGCTATTGCAAGTGTGGAAGGCCGCCCGGCCGAAAGGTTCTTTTCCCAAGCTTCCTGGTTTTCGGGCGTTCCTACTGGATACCAGCAGGCCGACAAGTGGTCTGTTGCTAGAGCTTCCAGCTCTGGTTCTTCTTCAAAGCAGCGCTCCTGAGCATAAGGGCATCGCGGGCTGAAAGAACAGCCTTCAAGCGAGTCGGCGAGATCCGGAGGGCGGCCCGCTATAGCGGCCAGGCGCGTGTGGCTTGGTTGATCGATTTTGGGAATAGATCGCAGCAATGCTTCGGTGTACGGGTGAGAAGTGCGATGAAAGATCTCTGAGGTGTTGGCCTGTTCAACAATTTTTCCTGCGTACATGACGATGATTTCATCGGTGCGGCCAGCCACCACTCCTAAATCATGAGTGACCAACACCATCGCCATAGCGCGTTCTTGTTGCTGCATGCCAAGTAGGTTCAGGATCTGATGTTGGACTGTTACATCTAGCGCTGTTGTGGGTTCATCGGCGAACAGCAGTTTTGGATTGCAAGCAAGAGCGATCGCGATCGAAACTCTTTGGCGCATTCCACCTGATAGCTCATGAGGAAAGCTGTCGAAGCGCGCTTCCGCTTCAGGGATGCGCACACTTTGCAGTAGTTCGATAGCTAGGTTCCGTGCTTCGGACTTTGATATCCCAAAATGTTTGCGGACATGTTCCGTGACTTGTCGACCGATCTTCACAACGGGATTCAACGAAGTCATTGGATCTTGGAACACCATGGCGATTTCTCGGCCCCAGATTTGTGTCATATCGGAAATCGGAAGGTCGAGCAGACTTTGATTCGAAAAACGTACGGTTCCCGAAGTCCGAACGTTTCCCCCAAGATTCAAACGCATAATTGTTCGAGCCAGCACAGTTTTCCCTGAACCGCTTTCACCAACAATGCCGAGGGTTTGACCCGGATAGAGATCAAAGCTCACGCCATCAACGGCGCGAACGAGCCCGGCATCGATCGCGAAATGCGTCGCTAAGTCCTCAACTACCAGAAGTGGGGCGTCGCCAGGACGGGTTGTCGCGTCTACCACAGTCGTTCTGGTCCCCTTCCTGAGATACCCGTCCAAACATCAGACGTGTCGTACCGAGCCTAACGATCGTTCAGTCGCAAAAAACTAAGGCACTCTCCGTTGTGATAGCAAGCACAAAGCAAGACAATTTCGAAACAATCTGTTGGGCCGGCCTCATGACATAACTTCAGTTACCACGTATCAATTGTGTGCTTCTTTTTTGGTTGACCTGAACGACGCTCGGCTGAGCTCGTGAAATGCCTCAAAAGGCGGGATAAACCGGACCGCGTTTCCGCCGGTTCGATGACATCATCAAAGGAATTAAAGTTTCGCGTGGCAGCGAAAGGGTCACTCTCGCCAAGGTGTGCTGTGGGCCAGGCAACTTGCCACAGAGGCACCATATGCCCAGTCGGAGAGCCGGCCATGAGATGCCCACTAAAGCCCCCTGCTTTTCTTAGCTGAATTGAGGTGATTGGTACAGTGCGTCGTTGTTGGGTTTGAAGCACCCGAGTGTGCCAACGGCTAAGCCCGGGCTGCAGACCTGACTGGGTCTCGACAGCGGTGTAGGGACTATCGATCAGAGAAACAATTGGGTACTCATAGGCGTCACATAATTCTACGAAACGACCGATTTTGGTAGCAGCTGCTTCAGTGATCACTCCGGCATCGATAGCGGGGTTATTGGCGAGTATCCCAACAGTTCTTCCATTGATGCGCCCAAGCGCGGTAACGACGCTAGGTCCGAAGTTCGGACGGAGTTCCAAAATAGGTTCGTTGTCCACTAAGGCTTGAATCACTGGATGGATGTCGTAAGGACCTGATTCCGGCACCAGCTCGCCGATCCTGTCGGCCGATTCGCTTGGTCGCCCATCGGGTTGATCCCATAGAAATTTGAGATAGTGCTTTGCGGATTGAATCGCAGCGGGCTCATTGTCAACGAGGAGATCTATCCCGCCAGTTCGGTCGTGCATTTCGACTCCCGCGAGTTCTTGAGGAGTGAGAGTTAGACCAAGGGCAGCCTCAACCATCGGTGGGCCACCCATGCCGATGGCTGACCCGCGTGTCGCAATGACGACGTCAGAAAATCCGGCGAGGCTTGCGTGCCCAGCGAAAGACGGGCCGGACACGATAGCTACGGTTGGAACCCATCCAGATAATTCCGCCATTCCGTCGAACAAAGTGAACCGCCCGATCTGGCCGCTGAGTTCTAGATGACCGAGACCTGTTCTCGGATGTCGTGCTCGACTCCCACCCCCATCAACAAAGAACGCAACGGGCCAACGATGTTGGTGCGCAAGCGATATCAAATGCTCGAGTCGTGCGGCACCGTAGCCTCCACCGCGATCGGTGTAGTCGGTTGAAGAGGTGATGATCGGGCGGCCATTGATCGTCCCAACAAAATCAACTCCGCCACTTTCGGGTACCCACTCGCCGTCGTTATCTCTGGCCGCTATCGAGCCAAATTCGACCTCTGACCCGGGATCGATAAGAGAGGCTGTGCGCTCACGAGCCGTAAGGTGATCCATGGAGCGGACCTTTTCCACGGCTAAAGGGCGCGAAGCGTCTAGTCGAAGGGCTTTGGCATCTCGAAGTTTCCTGATCAGGAAGTCCCGCATTGGTAGCTACCTGGTATCGATGTGGTGGACTTTTTCAGACGGCAGGACACGTTTCGAACGGTTGAGCATCGATGCGATTAGTGGACGCGTCTCCTCGGGCAAAATCACATCATCAAATGAGAAACTGCGTCCCGCTCGAACTCCTGAAGCAACGTCGCGCATGTCTTCTGCATACTGATCTCGGATAGCTCTAGCCGTTATAGCGTCCTCTGCGTCACGAATTTCTTTTCGTTTCACCAAGTACGCCGCTCCCTCAAGACTCATACCTCCGCTCTCAACTGTTGGCCACGCGACGCGTAACTCCGGCATTTTCCGACTTGTCCCATAGCCCGACATCGCAAACGGACCTAAACCGTAGGCTTTTCGGACCTGAACCGTGTACAGCGGAACCGTTCGATGATGAATTGCGGAGAGAGGGCGAGCATGGTGACGCGCGATGCCTTCCTGCTCTGCGTCCGGACCGACCATGTAGCCCGGATTGTCGACGAAAGAGATAAGCGGCAGTCCATAAGCGTCGCACCACTCGACAAATCTGCTTGCTTTGTCGGCAGCGGCACTATCTATCGCTCCGGCGCGCGGTGACGATGGTTGGTTAGCGAAGATCCCTATGGACCTTCCTTCTAAACGAGCAAAGACGGTGATCAACGACTGCGCCCACTCAGCCCCAACTTCAAAAACGCTGTCTCTGTCGGCGAAAGCCTCTACGACCTTGCGCATGTCATACGCTCGTCGACGGTTACTCGGAACAATTTCACCGATCGTTGACGCAGATGCGGCCGCCGAGAATCCTGGAGTGTCGTCATACCAGTACTCCAGGAACTGCTGAGTGGCGCTAACTGCCTGCGGTACATCTTCAACGACGAGGTCGACGTCACCTCGTGCCGCAGCGGTTTCGGGATCCATCTTTACCGCTGGATCGATCATGCTCCCAAAATCAGAGTTAGTGGTGGCGATAACAAGGTCGCAGAGGAAAGCAAGAGCGCTGTGGCTGTCACGGGTCGGTCCAACCACGATGGCAATCGTTGGCGCCCACCCAGACATTTCTGTCAACCCTTCCAGAACATCCCAACGAGCTCGCGTGTAGTTCACGATTGGCGGTGCAGGACGCGGGTCTGAAGGTCGCGAACCATCACCCTCGATGAACAGGATCAGCGGCCACCGGTTGGACACCGCGATGGTTGTGAGTTTCGCCAGTTTGCGCATGTTGCGTTCGCTGTGAGTGCCTGCTTCAACGGACCTGTCATGTGCCGCGACGACAACCGGTCGCCCACCAATATCGCACACCCCGCCGACTATCCCGTCAGATGAACCGTCATCGTCGACCGATGTTGTTCGCCCAGCGAGCAACCCGTATTCAGTAAAGGATCCTGTGTCAGCTAGCAGATCGATGGCTTTGCGCGCAGTGGGACACCCCGTCAGAGCGCGAACTCTGGCGGCGATGATTTGTTGCCGCGGGTCAGTATCAGATGCGTCAGTCACCGAGGTTAAGAAGCGAATTGATCGATGATTGAGTTAAAAGTCTCGCTAGGACGCATGGCTTGCGAAGCAGCCGCAGAGTTGGGGAAGTAATAACCGCCTATATCCATGGGCATCCCTTGACAGTCAATAAGGTCCTGAATGATGGTCCCTTCGGCATTGGCTAGTGCGGTTGCCAGAGGCGCAAAGAGGGCTGCGAGCTCGCCGTCTTCGCTCTGATTGGCCATCGCTTCAGCCCACCATAAAGCGACGTAAAAATGGCTTCCCCGGTTGTCGAGCTCGCTTACTTTTCGGCTGGGTGATTTCCCTTCGTCCAGAAGACGACTAGTTGCGTGATCAAGAGCGCTTCCCAACAAAGAAGCCGTGGGATTATCAGTTGAAGAACCCAGGTGTTCAAATGAGACAGCCAACGCAAGGAATTCCCCGAGGCTGTCCCACCGCAAATGATTTTCGGCTTCGAACTGTTGGACGTGTTTGGGGGCAGACCCGCCGGCGCCTGTCTCGAAAAGCCCACCACCGTTCATAAGAGGAACAATTGAGAGCATCTTGGCGGAAGTTCCGACCTCAAGGATTGGGAAAAGATCGGTGTTGTAGTCACGTAACACGTTCCCGGTGACGGAAATTGTGTCCTCGCCTCGCCTGATGCGTTGTAGCGAAAGTCGCGTAGCGTCCACGGGCGACAAAATCTTGATATCAAGGCCATCTGTTTCATGATCGCCTAAGTATTGTTCAACTTTTTGAATTAGTTGAGCGTCGTGAGCTCGATCGGAATCGAGCCAAAAGACCACGGTTACTCCAGTGGCGTGCCCGCGAGCAACTGCAAGTTTCACCCAGTCTCTGATTGGTTCGTCTTTCACTGAGCACATACGCCAAATATCGCCGGCTTCAACCTGGTGTTCCAAGAGCACGGTGCCGTCTGACTGGGATACGCGCATGGTTCCTGTTTCAGCCAATTCAAAAGTTTTGTCGTGGCTTCCGTATTCCTCCGCTTTTTGGGCCATAAGGCCAACATTCGGTACTGACCCCATTGTCGTTGGATCGTATGCGCCATTTTCAATGCAGTCTTCGATCACCGCCTGGTAGACGCCTGCATAGCTGGAATCTGGAATAACGGCTTTCGTATCTTGTTGGGTACCTGCTGAATTCCACATTTGCCCCGAAGTGCGGATCATGGCGGGCATTGACGCATCGACGATGACGTCACTAGGTACGTGAAGATTTGTTATGCCTTTGTCTGAGTCCACCATTGCGAGCGCTGGCCCAGATTCGTAGGCGGCTGCGATGTCAGCCTCGATGCTTGCGCGATCTGCCAGTGGAAGTTGCTGTATCGCCTCCAACACGTCGCCCAATCCGTTGTTGACATTTGCGCCAACGCTTTCCAGGACGTCACCATGGGTTTCGAAGACGTCAGCAAAATAGGCACGCACGCCGTGGCCGAAGATGATCGGATCAGAGACTTTCATCATCGTGGCTTTGAGGTGGAGGGAGAACAACACCTTCCGCTCTTTGCTGTCTTTAATTTGGTCGTCCAGGAAGGCGCTCAAATGCCTGGCCGACATAAATGTGGCGTCAACGACCTCACCAGCGAGGACCGTCACCTCTTTGAGAGTGGTGAGTAGTCCCGATTCGTTCTCGTGTTCGATTCGAAGAATTGAGTCCGACTCAATAGTGGTTGACAACTCGTTCGACCGAAAGTCGTGTTCACCCATCGTCGCAACGTGTGTTGCCGAATCAGGCGACCAAACACCCATTGGGTGCGGAAACTTTCGAGCGAAGTCTTTGACTGCCCGAGGTGCGCGCCGGTCGGAGTTCCCTTCGCGCAATACCGGGTTCACCGCCGAACCTTTGATTCGGTCATACCGAAGGCGTATCTCCTCTTCCTCAGGGGTGGAGGGGTTCGCCGCATAGTCGGGAACGTGGTAGCCAGCGGCTTGTAACTCAACGATTGTTGCCTGGAGTTGTGGCAACGATGCGGAGATGTTGGGAAGTTTGATGATGTTCGCGTCCGGTAGGTGGGTCATTGCTCCTAGCTCAGCTAACGCATCATCGACGCGTTGCTGTTCGTCAAGAAACTCGGGGAACGATGCAATCACGCGACCAGCAAGAGAAATGTCTCGAGTTTCAACAGCTACACCTGCCGCCCTCGCAAACGCCTGAATGATCGGCAAGAAAGAATAGGTTGCCAACGCTGGCGCCTCGTCAGTATGGGTGTAGATGATTTTGGACATTCCACTCCAGTGGGCGCGTTAACGGACGGCCCAACGGTACATCCTCGCGGTGGGTGCACATCGGGTCGCCCGGCAGTTGTTAGTGGCTATCGTTTCCCCACAGTTGTTGTCCCGAAAAAGTGAGGTTCTGGTTTCATGTCGTCAATTTCTTCCATAGGAGACATAGCTCGGGTACACGCCGCTAATACTGCGGACAAGGTTGCGTTGATCTATCAGGAACGGCAGTGGACTTACGGTCAGCTTGACAACGAATCAAACAGAGTCGCTAATGCGCTACTTGCAGCGGGCGTGAACCCTCAGGATCGCGTGGCTCATCTCGACAAGAACGGGCCCGAATATTTCACCTACCTCATCGGAGCCAGCAAAGTCAACGCTGTCAGCATGTCTGTCAACTGGAGGTTGGCTGCTCCAGAAATGGAGTACGTGCTGAACCATGCTGAAGCCAAAGTTCTCTTGATCGGCGAAGAGTTCCTGGGACATTTTAGAGAAATGGACGTTGAGTCTGTGACGACCGTGGTGGTTGTGGGCAATGGTGGCGAATATGTTTCTTACGACAACTGGATTGCGGCATCCGCGGAGACCGATCCCGAAATCGCTGTTGGATGGACCGATACCTGTTACCAGCTGTACACGTCGGGCACTACGGGTCTTCCCAAAGGGGTGGAATTAACCAACCGGAACTTTTTTTCGTTCCTCCCAGTTGCCAGTGAGGAATGGTATTTCGACTCTGACAGCGTCAATCTCGTTGCAATGCCGCTTTTTCACATTGCGGGCAGCGGTTGGGGAGTGGTCGGACTTTTTAACGGCGGCACCAATGTTTTGCTCCGTGAGGCCGACCTGGTGGAGTTACTTCAACTTGTTGAGACTTACCAAGTCACCAATGCGTTGTTAGTGCCCGCCATTCTGCAATTCCTGTTAATTACGCCAGAAGCACAGGAAACAAACTTTTCCAGTTTGCGGTGCATGATTTACGGTGCTTCTCCCATCACAGAAGAGGTCTTGTCGGCGAGCATGGAACTCATGGGATGTGACTTCGTAGGCGCATACGGCTTAACCGAGACCACCGGTGGCGGAACTCTTTTACGGGCCGAACATCATGATCCGGGCGGCCCTCGAGCCCATTTACTGCGGTCCGCCGGACAGCCATGGGCTGATATCGAACTCCGCATAGTTGACCCGGAAACATTTATAGACCTCGGAGACAACGAAGTCGGAGAAATATGGATCAAATCGGTGGTGACTCTGAAGAGTTATTGGAAAGACCCTGACGCGACCGACGAGGCGTATCCCGAAGGTAGAGATGCGGAAGGCCTCGGTTGGTTTCGGACAGGCGACGCTGGATATATGTCGGAAGGGTTCCTGTTCATTCATGACCGAGTGAAGGACATGATTATTTCAGGAGCTGAGAATATTTATCCCGCGGAAGTTGAAAACGCGTTGATGAGTCACCCTGATATCGCTGATGTAGCTGTTATCGGAGTCCCCGACGAGAAATGGGGTGAAACGGTGAAAGCGCTTATCACCCCAGCTGAGGGGGCGGACCCCAGCGAAGCCGATCTCATTGAACACTGTCGAGGACGCCTCGCTCACTACAAGTGTCCGACCTCTGTGGACCGCATATCAATGATTCCTCGCAATCCATCAGGAAAGATTCTCAAAACCGAATTGCGGAAGCCGTACTGGGACGGTGAACAGCGGCGAGTCAACTAGTTCCATGCGCTCCGGCGTTTTGACCTGCCAGTCTGCCAAATACTGCACCAGCCATTAGACCGGTGCCTCCTGGGTAATTCCCGTAGAACAAACCCCCCACGAGTTCGCCCGCTGCGTACA
>Ga0206679_10000487_pt1 | contig 32645 bp, 24 predicted proteins | sample M110012015metaG_FD_155464 | JGI IMG/M metagenome (GOLD analysis project Ga0206679, IMG submission 155464) | Ammonia-oxidizing marine archaeal communities from Monterey Bay, California, United States - M1 100m 12015 | ecosystem: Environmental > Aquatic > Marine > Intertidal zone | place: USA... | reverse complement strand
CCAGTCAGTTGAATATGAAGGTGTTCCGCCCGATATTGTTGCATTGATCGCTCCATCACCGGCATTTGCACAAGAGATTGGCGTAATATCAAAAACAACGTCAATCGGCGGTGTAACGTCAATTGTAACCGTGATCATAAACACACAGTCGTTGTCGTCTGTTACGATTAAATCATAATCCCCTGATTCCAGCCCAGCAAGGTCCTCATCGGTAGATGCATATCCAGAAGGGCCTGTCCAGTCCGTCGAAAATGGAGATGCTCCACCTAGAATATCGATAGCAATTTCTGCATCGTCAGCCCCATTACATGAAATGGGAGTAACCGTTGGTATTACATCAATAGGAGTTGGTTCTGTGATGTCCGCAGAGCCGAGCATTATACAATCGTTGCTGTCGCTTACGATCACGTCATATGTGCCTACTTCAAGATTTGAAATGTCTTCTTCAGCAGATAAAAACCCATTTGGGCCTGCCCAGCCTATGATAAAATCTGGGCTCCCTCCATTGATTGTCAGATCAATAGCTCCCGTCAAATCACCAGCGCACAAGATGTTCGACACATCGAGGGTCAAATCAATTATCAGTGGTGTAATAATCGTGTAGGAAACAAGCTCAATACAGTCATTTGAATCCGTGACAATCAAATCATAATCTCCTCCTTCCAAATTGACCAAATCTTCATCAGCCGAAGTAAACCCGTTTGGCCCAGCCCAAGCGTACGTATAGCCTGGAGTTCCACCTGTAACGGTAATGCTAATCGAACCATCGGTCAAGCCGCCACAACTTACGTCCTGCAGGTCATCTAGATCAATAACCATCGGCGGTAATTCCGAAATCGTAATAGTTGTGTCCGCTGGACAACCGCCTGCGTCAAATACGGTTAGATCGTAATCTCCTGATGCTTCTCCTGAAATGTCACCATCAGTGTCTCCTGTAGACCAATCCCAGGTATAGGGCCCACCGTCTCCTCCAGTAGGTACTGAAACAGCGCTTCCAGTGGCAGAGCCCCCACAAAGGATATCAGTCACAGTCACGTTAGCGAAGATTGGATTTAGCTCAATGACGAATGTAGTGTCGTAAACACAATCGTTGAGGTCCATAACCGTCAGCGTGTTGGATCCCTCACATAAAATTGTCGAGGTCTGCGTGTCCTCGCCAGTTGACCAGCTATAGTCAAATGGTGTCGTACCTCCTACCATAAGAGGTGTGCCAACTCCATCACACATACCATCGCATGATGGTGGCGTTTGAATAAACGAGAAGAGTGTGATCGGGGCCGGCTCCGAGATTGAAATGTCATCGGCACAGGGGATTCCTTGTCCCAAGTCAGTAACTACAATTACATATGTTCCAGCACCGAGGTTGGGGTAGTTTTGAGTAAAGCCAGGTAAATCACCACCTACCCATTGAAATGAGAAGGGGCCAATTCCCCCGGTCACGGTAACAAATGCTTCACCATCGGCGGCTCCGTTACAACTCACATCTTCACCGTTATAGTCGGTGTTTACGATAGCTTCTATAGTGAATGGTGTTTGGCCATCATCTGCGCCGCAAGTAGCCGTTCTATTCGCCGAATAGGCAATTTCGAATTCTCCAGGATGAATATTCTCTTCTATAATGCTGTCAGAAAGTAAAATGCTCTCACCCGTCTGTGTTACCCTAACCTCTGGGCTCACAGTGATTTCATCGTTCACATATATGCTAGAGCCACTCACATTGATATCCGTAGCCGCTGGCATCAAAAAGGAGGCGCATGTAATGGTTTTGCCGTCAGTGTTAAACCAATCAGTGTCAACCGTGATGGACTTATTTTGGGTGAATATGTGGCTCGATATGGTGCATCCGACACCTTCAAACTCAACCGGCCCAGAGAAAATACTATTTGCGGAATCCCACAAATCGCCATCTTCTAATTCGAAGACAACTTTCCCATCTCCATCGAAAAAGACTTGTTCATCGAGCACAAAATCGCCATCTACATGGAGATTATAGGCAATATCGAATGTCAATGATTCAACTTCAACCTTCAGGTCGTTGCAAAATGCCGGCTCGTTGATAGACACATTGTATCCATCTTCTGCTGGTTGATCAAAGACTACGGCCATGTTTTGATTTGGGGTCTTTCCCGCTGACGCACCGCCGCTGGTCGTCGACCAAGCGTTGGGATCATTCCATTCAGCATTGCCCCCAATCCAATAATAGGTTTGGGTTTGTGCTTTTGTGGATAGGGTGGATCCAATTGTCAAAAACAAAAGAGCCGTATAGCTAAATAAAATAATTCTGCTATTGTTCATGGCTACTCAATTGAGGTTCCTTACGGGATTAGAATCCAGAAAGTTACGCTCATGTATATCTTGGAATGGAGGGTGAGCTATCGGTCGACGTTTCGATATCGATAATCACATCTCTATTAATCGTAGGCTGCGCAAGGGATGTATTGGACCTCGCCCGTTGGGCAAGCTTGGATACCAATGGTTACTTCATGGGTGTTTCGGCCCCCAAGCCTGACTTTATTTAAAGTCATATCATAAGCATATGCTAGGCTGACATACTTAAACATGTCAATCTTCAATAGGCCGGTCAAACCGTGTTCACTTCGAAATCCTAAGCCCAAAGCCACTTTGTCTTTATAGTCCATCATGGCTTGCATATCCAAGGCCATACGTGAACTGGCAACATATTTTATCTGGGCCGCTGGCTTAAACTGGAAGTCATCAGAGAGGTTAATATTCTTTCCAGCCATAACTTCATAATGTCTCCTAAGCTTAGCTGCGGCTAATTGCGGGATATCGTTTTCGATTATATTTCTCATAGAAAAGCCAAGAAAACGGTCTTCTCGATACCACCACAAACCAAAGTTGATTTGAGGGTAAATAAAAACCGAAGCTGGGCCTAAAATTGCAGGGTCATATGGATTGGACAACGTCATGCTCGAAATGTCGATTCTATACTGAGACAGTCCTACAGCTACACCCGCGCTAAGCATCGACTTTCGCGAGGCTTTCATGTGGTACGCGTATGCCAAATGAAGTGAGGTAAAGCTTAATGGCCCGGCACCATCTGTTTCCACTAATCCACCAATGCCATGAAAACTCCTCCCGTTATCCCCAAAATTGCCGTGTAAGTTGGCAAACGCTGTTGTTGGTGCTTCTACAACTCCCAGCCACTGCTTGCGATACCCTAACTTCATATCCAAGCAAGGCGCGCTGCCCGCCATGGCAGGATTGTAAGCAAAGTAATTGTTGACGAAATGAGAATATTGAGCCAGCTGCTGTCCGGAAACAGAAAGGCTCAGGGCGATTGAAACTATGACAACGAGATACCTCAAATCAGCGGATAATTGTTACAAAGCCCACAACAGGCGGGATGTTGACGTCTAGTGAGTTGAGCTCAATCACGTAATAATATGTGGCAGACGGCAAAAATTTATTTTTGTTGGTTCCATCCCATTCTTGAGCGTAGCCGAGTGACTTGAAGACTACTTGCCCCCATCGGTCGTAGACATTCACCTGAGCATTCTCAAAATCCGAAATACCATTAATTTCCCACGTGTCATTAACCGTGTCTCCATTCGGGGTAAAAGTGTTAAACACAATCAAAGGTGGTCCTACAGCAATTGTCACTAAATCAGTAACCCAGCATCCGGCAACATTACCGGTGACCGTATAAGTAATCGTTTCTTCAGGGAACGCGATCGGTGTTTGAGAAGAAAAGGTGTCTAGCCAACTTGGGGGATCCCATGAATAGCCTGGGGGTGTCGCTCCGCCAAATACGTTGAGAGTGTAGGAATCCCCGAGGGCTATTTGGTCATCACAACATGCATTAATATCCACGGCAGGACCTGCTATAGTAACTTCAAATCCGCAGTCGATTTGATTGGTTGGTTGGTTGTTCCCAACTATCAGGTAGTACGTTGTATTCGGCGAAAGATTCGGCGTTTCAAGGCTTATGGCTAAGGTGTCGGACGCGCACGAGCCTATTGGAGTCCAATTAGCTGGGTTACATGGATCACCAAAAATCGGTTCTGGAGGCTCAATAATCAAAGCATAGAGGGTGTCTGCCCCATTCTGACCAGGGCAATTGATATTTTCAATTGTTACTTCAACATTTCCAGTGTTCCCAGCATTGTCGTTTGTGGTGAACTCATAAAAATAGGAGTTAGCTACGTCAAGACAATTGTAGCTCACGGGGGCCGGGACGACCACATCGTCTTCACTGGCGAGCTGTTCAGCACAAAGTTGCTCTGGGTCAGAGCAGTCCTGAGCCAAGGCCGTAAAAGAAGCGACATAAATAAGGGTTACAAAAAATAGTAATCGTCTGACTATCATAGCATTACCTCCGGAGTTTCACCTGTGGAGCACTTTGATTAAAATTAATCCAACACACACGACAAGGTTGCTGGTCGATCTTTATTCTTCACACTACCGTGTGTATAAGGAACGTCTAAAAAAAGGAAATAGTTGCTGGGCGCGACTTACGCGAACTCTACGAGGATTTCATTCTTCTCAACGGTCTGGCTTTTTGTGACTGTGATCTTCTGAACGACTCCTGCTCCAGGAGATTTTATCACATTTTCCATTTTCATGGCTTCGAGGATAACAAGCGGCTCGCCTTGAGCAACTTCTTGTCCTGATTCTACCATGATGTCAAGCACTAAACCAGGCATAGGTGCATTGAGGGTTTTCATTTTCGCCGAAGCTCCAACCTCCATTCCAAGATCCATGAGAAGTTCATCGTACTTATCCGTGAGCTCTACATCATATCGAACTCCATCGATGAGGATTACTGCTGTTTTGGAGTTTCGAGAATGCTCCACAATATCAATCGTTAAAGATTTACCGTTGTATACTGCATGCGCACGATGAGCGTTTTCCCATTGTAAATCCAAATCGAAAGGCTGACCGTCGATAGTCCCTTGTCCATCTTGCAGGTCAATTTTGTGCTCAATATTTCCGTTAACCTTTGCTTTGTACATTGAATGATCGCTGGAGAAAGCGGCAAAACTAAACCATTTATCATTCTACAGAAACTGGCACTCATCCATGTTCTATATTTGAATTTATGCGCAAGCCTTATGCTTTTCTCTCTTTCGTTTTGATTCTCAGCAGCTGTATCATGGTTAATCCTGTAGTTGAAGAGGATGTCGCGCCAATTTTGCTCGAAACCGTAGAGGTTGAAGCGGAATTACTAGAATATCAACCCGCAGAAACTAAAGTAAACAACCTGCAGCACACGCGGCTTGATATCGCTTTTGATTGGGAAAAGCATCATTTAGTAGGAGCGGCGACACTTGACTTAAACCCGTACTTCTACGCTACAAACCGTCTGCAATTGGATGCTAAGGGGTTCGATATTCATCAAGTAGCTATCGAAACTGACAGCGGCCGTTTCGATCTAGAGTATTCCTATGATAACAGAGTGTTGGACATCGTCCTGGACAAGACATACAGCCGAATTGAGACTTATCGAATCTATGTCGAATACACGTCGAAACCAGATGATTTACCGATTGGTGGAAGTGATGCTATCGTCTCCGATAAAGGGTTGTACTTCGTTAATACGGATTCTACAGAGGTAAACAAGCCCACTCAAATTTGGACACAAGGACAAACGGAATCGAGCTCCTGTTGGTTCCCAACAATCGATTCTCCAAATGAAAGAACAACTCAGGAGATGTATATCAGTGTCGATGAGAAGTATAAAACACTGAGTAATGGAGAGTTGATTTACAGCAATTTCAATGGTGATGGCACCCGTACCGACTACTGGAAAATGGACCAAGATCATCCCCCATATTTATTCATGATGGCCGTCGGAGATTTCGCTGTGACCGAAGATTTTTGGGTCAATAGTAAAGGGGATGAAATTCCTGTTAACTATTGGGTGGAATCTGAATACGGAGAATTTGCAGACGACATCTTTGGAGCCACTCCCGAGATGCTGACTTTCTTTTCGGAAAAGCTCAATTACGATTACCCCTGGCAGAAATACAGTCAGGTGGTCGTGCGAGATTATGTAAGCGGTGCGATGGAAAACACAACGGCAACGATTCACGGCGAGTTTCTCAATGCCACAGATCGCGATTTGCTGGACGGTAACAACGAAGATATCATAGCACATGAGCTGTTTCACCATTGGTTTGGCGACTTAGTTACGTGCGAAAGCTGGGCAAATCTTCCGCTAAATGAGTCGTTTGCCACGTATGGAGAATATTTATGGGAAGAGCACAAGCGCGGACAAGATGCCGCCGACCTCGCTATGATGTATTTCCGCGAAAACTACTTCAATGAAGCGCTCTACCATCCCAAGAACTTGATCCGCTATTACTATGACGACAAGGAGGATATGTTCGATTCCCACTCATATGAAAAAGGAGCTTGCATTCTACACATGCTTAGGCGCCAAGTTGGCGATGAGGCCTTCTTTTTATCTTTAAATGAATACCTCGTGACTCATGAGTACCAAGACGCGGAAATACATAATCTCCGGTTGGCATTTGAGAGTGTTACCGGAGCTGATTTGCAATGGTTCTTCGACCAATGGTTTTTGGGTAGGGGCCATCCCAAGCTCGATGTGGGTTTTGAATACCAATTGATCGACAGCACGCTTTCGCCGATGACAATTACCATCAATCAAACACAACAGGACGCGCTGTTCCACTTGCCGTTGACTGTTGAAGTGGTTTTTGAAGATCGAATAGAAACCTTCGATTGGTTAATCGAAGAAATGGAATTCCATTCGACAAACTACGTCAGTGGCAAGCCACTTTGGATCAATATAGATCCAGACCATGATCTACTCGCCGAGATTTCAATCCTCTATTCACTTGACCAAAATCTGCAGCGATTCGCGGCTGGCGGAGATCTATTTTCGCGGCTATATCCTCTGGAAGAAATCATGATGGCGGAGACTATTCCTGAAGACAAAAGGGTGAAATTCAACGCACTACTCCTAGCAGCTCTAAGTGATCCGCACAAAGAGGTTCGTCTGGCAGGACTTGACCTGATCAACAATTTCGGCACCGCGGATGATCGGATCAGACAGCAAACAAACGCACTGATGGACGATAAGGAAACCGAGGTTGCAGCGGAGGCTATGTTGACTATGATCACAGCCTTTAACCAAAAAGACGAGAAGCACTACATCGAAGCGTTAGGGCATCGATCATACCGTATTATGGCCGCTGGTTTAGATGGATTAAGCCTACTAAACCCTCAGCTCGCTTTAGCCCGAGCAAAGGCACTTGAAAAAGAAGAAAAACCTCCCCTTATTCAAGCTGTTTCCTCTCTGTATGCGAATCATGGTAATCCTTCTCACGACGCCTACTTTAAAAACATAATGAAAAACGGAGACAGCTATGAAACGTATTTGGCAACCGTGAATTACAGCACCTATCTCTACAATCAAGGAGGAGCAATACTGGCAGAGGGTGTTACGTATTTAGAAGCTCAAATGGCTTCGGACGATATGCTCGCGAGTTATTCGGCAAGAATTGCTTTGTCATTGATTCAAAGAGAGCTCTCCATGGATTTGGAGCTCCTCGAAGAAAAGGATGTAGAGCGAAAAGCAAGCCTAACCGCATTGATAAACAACATCGCAGCGATCATCGTAGCTGGTTCATAGTCTTGTCCGGCATCTACATACATATCCCCTTTTGCAAGCAAGCTTGCCACTACTGCGATTTCCATTTCAGCACCAATCTCCAATATAAAAAACGCATGGTAGATGCGTTGATTGATGAGTTGGAAATGAGGAAAGCCTATCTAGGTAGTCAGTCGATTTCCACAATCTATTTTGGTGGTGGGTCGCCGAGCATCTTAGGAGCAGAGCTACTTGGTAAAATTCTCTTTAAAGTGAGAAAGTGGTTTCGAGTAGAGGATTTGCCTGAAATCACTCTAGAGGCAAATCCAGATGACATGACTTCAGAGGCTCTCCGAGATTGGAAGAATTTAGGCGTCAACCGTTTGAGTGTGGGAATTCAATCCTTCATGGACGATCGTTTGAAAACCATGAATCGCGCTCATAATGCGGATGAATCAATGCATTGTATTGCTCTAGCGCAGAATGGAGGCTTCGATAATTTCAGTATTGATCTGATCTACGGGTTACCAAAAATGACTCCAGAAGAATGGCAGGGACAAATTGATCAAGCGCTATCGTTAGGTATTCAGCACATCAGTGCGTATTGCCTTACAATCGAGCCCAAAACGGTGTTCGGAAAATTGCATGAAAGAGGTGAAATGAAGGCTGTAGATGATGACGCAGCTTCAAGTCAGTTTTTTTCCTTGAGAAATTCGCTTTTAGCAGCGGGGTTCGATCATTACGAGGTCTCTAATTTCGGCCTGCCAAATTTTCATTCGAAACATAATTCGGCGTATTGGAGTGGTGCGCACTACCTTGGGATTGGCCCTTCCGCTCATTCTTTTGACGGGAAAAGTAGACAGTGGAATGTGTCTAATAACTCAAAATATATGAAGAGTGTCGAGGGCGGTTCTTTGGAAGCAGAACAGGAGTATCTGTCGGCGGCAAATCTGTTTAACGAGCGCGTGATGACCGGTCTTCGGACCAGCGCTGGAATCGACACTAAACACCTTCGTTTGATTACAGAATTTGACATTAACACCTTGTTTAAAGATCAAATTCAGGAGTACTGTCTAGAAGGAAGTATGCGCGTTCATAAGGATCATATTATCCTCACTCCACAAGGACTCTTACAGGCCGATGGCATTGCGAGTGAATTGTTTATCATTGAGCCGTGATAGCTCAGATTACAGACGGCCCTCGTACTTTTCAAGTCGATCTTTCCGACCCTATAGACATCAGTATTCCCCTGGTATCGGGAAAAAATCGCCTGAGGGCATGGTCTGTTTCTCCGATCACCATAGAGCCGGTAAGGACTAAGAGGTTTTTAGGTAGTGTAGAAGAAGGTGGAGATGTGAACTTTCGCAATATCGCTTTCAATCCACATGGCCACGGAACGCACACTGAGTGTGTCGGACACATCAGCAAAGAAGTGATCTCTGTCAACCAAACATTGAAGCGATTTCACATGATTGCTCAAGTACTTTCAATTGAGCCCACACAAATAGGTGAGGACTTTGTCATCACGGTTGATCAACTTCCATCTGAACTCGACTGTAACGCTCTGTGCATCCGTACGATGCCAAATGAGGACTCTAAATTGACACGGATATATTCTGATGCAAATCCGCCTTACATCGACCAAGAGGCCATGCGGAAGATTGTTGAGTTAGGTGTTGAACATCTTCTTATCGATACACCTTCAGTAGATCGCGAGCAAGATGGGGGCGCGTTGATTTCGCACCATATCTTTTGGGATTACCCTACAGAAATAAACCGCACTAAAACAATCACTGAATTGATCTACATCCCAACTGAAATTCAGGATGGGGAATATTTCATGGAGCTTCAATTTGCTCCGTTCGAAAACGACGCTTCTCCAAGTCGTCCCGTGCTTTATCGCATTCAAGATTAATTCAATTCAAAATACGAGATCAGCCTTTTTGGGAAACGAAACAAAGAAGGTGGATCCAACACCAATCTTCGTCGTGAACCACACTTCTCCACCATGGTTTTCTACTATGTTCTTCACTATAGCAAGCCCTAGTCCCGCGCCTGTCGATTTCGTTGTAAAGTTGGGCACGAAAATCTGATGTTTTTGGCTTTCTTCTATACCTTGCCCGTCATCTCGAATCTCGCAGATGTACGTGTCAGCATCTTCAGTCAGGCAAGCTAGTATTCGCCCTTTTTGATCTCCAGGAATTGCCTGAACAGCATTCGTAATGAGATTATTGAAAATCCGGATGACTTGATCTCTATCGGCTATGATTTCCGCATCACCATCAACTTCGTTTTCGAATTTAATCTCAACATTCTTGGTATCTGAAAATAGCTCTGTTGCGGCTTTCAAAATTTGGCCTAGTTCGCATGCTTCGCGTTTCGCTTTCGGCATTTGGGCGAAATTTGAAAACTCGTTTGCTATGATTGTCAGTGTGTCTATTTGCTCGATAAGCGAATGCGAGGTGTCTTTTAATCGCTTATGAAAATCTTCTGCTTCATCATCCCATGCTCGCTGCAGATGCTGGATTCTAAGCTTCATTGGTGTCAGCGGATTTTTGATTTCATGCGCCACTTGCTTAGCCATTTCGCGCCATGCGCTTTCGCGCTCACTTTTAGCCAAAGCATCTGCACTTCGCTCCACCTCACTTAACATACGGTTGTACTCTGCTACGAGCGTTCCAATCTCGTCTGTGCTTTCCCAAACGATGGGTTCATTCTTGCCAACGCTCACATCCTTCATCAAAGCTCCAATTCTCTGAAGCGACTTGGTGATGTAATTACTTAAGAAGAAGGCTAGAATACTCGCCCCGAAAAAGAGCGGAATGTAAATGGCTGCAAGGCGAATGAGAAAATTATTAAGATCCTCTCGGTTGACGTCTTGTTTGTCATAACGCACGTTGGTGATCGCGATAGGCTTCTCTTCAAGATCAACGAAATACCAATAGGCCAGAATGAAGGGTTGGCCACCGTATTTTCGCTCTGTTTCTGCTCGGTTATCACCACTCGAAAGCTTCTTAAAAATAGCATAATCAACTGGGTCTAAGCTTCCGAGAGAATCTAGGCTATGGATCGGTGCGGCGGAAATGAGTTGGTTTCCTTTAAGATCAAAAAGCCGAATATCCATGTTATGGACGTCGGACAATTCGCAGATTTTATCTGAGAATACCACGGTCACTGAATCCGGATGAATATAACCTCCATGTGCTTCGAGGAAGTAATTCATAGAAGCCTTTACCGCGTCTTCCTTTCTCTTGAATCGCTTGTTGTGATACTCCTCGTTTTGTGCTTTGAAATTGTAAAACGCGGTGACACCCGTGACCACGAACGAAATCAAGATCAGCGCAAGCATGGAAAAATACAGTCGAGATCTCAGGGTCAGCTTAAACATGGATACAACGAAAATAGGTCAATCAGAATGATTGATTGCTAAAGCGAAAATCGAGCCATAAAAGAAGCCTCGTTTCGCGTGTTCGGATTGGGCTCTTTAATTTTAAGATTAGGGGAAATTTGGTCATAAAAAACCCCGACGATCTCCGCGTGAGGCGAAAATGTCAGGGCCGTCTAAGTCTTTAGGTATTTTATCCGTTCAAGGCCTCTGCGCCACCTACGATCTCAAGGATCTCACCGGTAATAGCGGCTTGACGCGCTTTGTTATAGTGCAATTTCAATTCATCCCTCATCTCTCCAGCGTTTTCAGTCGCTTTATGCATAGCGGTCATACGTGCGCCGTGCTCTGAGGCTCGAGAATCTAGCATCGCCTTGAAAAGCTGGGTTCTCAATGATTTAGGGATAATTTCTTCAACTATAGATTCTTTATCTGGTTCGAAGATGTAATCCGCATTTGCGCCGCTGTTGTCGCTCTCAGGGGGTAAAACCGGAAGGAATTGTTCCGCAGTAACAAGCTGAACTGCAGCGTTCTTGAACTTGTTGTAGCACAATACCACCTTGTCCCATTTGCCATCGGCAAACTGTTCCATGATTTCCTGTGCAACCGACGATACGTTAGCGAAAGTCAGCTCATTCAGCTCTTCGTAGGGCTTTTCGCCAAACCCTTCTGTATAATGACTCTCTTCCTTTCGAAAAACATCTGCTGCTTTCTTTCCTAGTGATAGCACGCCCACATTCGCGCCGTCGTGTTGAGAAGCAACAAGGTTTACTTCTTTGACGATGGAGTTGTTAAACGCTCCACAAAGACCTCTGTTCGATGTGATAGCAACTATCAAAATATTCTTCACCTCACGTTTCTGGCTGTATTTACCATCCGAACCGTCAAGGCTGGCGCTAACTCCAGATAGAATCTCTTGTAGTTTTTCAGCGTAAGGACGCATTTGAACTATGGCATCCTGAGCACGTTTAAGTTTCGCCGCACTAACCATCTTCATTGCAGAAGTAATCTGCATCGTAGATGATACTGAGGAAATCCTTACCCGTATTTCTTTAAGGTTTGCCATGCTTTAATTATGCGTATTTACCGCTTAAGTCAGCCGCAACCGACTCCAGTGTGCCTGTTAGATCCTTGTCCAATTTACCTGATTTAAGAGCTGCCAAAGTATCAGCCTTGTTAGCACGCATGTACTCAAGGAATTCTACCTCAAACTCTTTAATCTTATTAACGGGAACCTTCCTCAAAAGACCTTTTGTACCTAAATAGATGATGGCAACTTGCTCTTCAACTTTCATAGGTGAATTCAGTCCCTGCTTCAAGATCTCCACATTTCGCTTTCCTTTTTCAAGGACAGACATCGTGGCCTCATCAAGGTCAGAGCCAAACTTGGCAAATGCCTCAAGCTCACGATACTGCGCTTGGTCAAGCTTTAGGGTGCCTGATACTTTCTTCATCGACTTGATCTGCGCATTACCTCCTACACGTGATACCGAGATACCAACGTTAATAGCGGGACGCACACCTGATAGGAAGAGGTTAGACTCAAGGAAGATCTGTCCGTCCGTAATCGAAATCACGTTGGTAGGGATATACGCTGAAACGTCACCCGCCTGTGTTTCAATTATTGGAAGGGCAGTCAATGAACCTCCACCTTTTACGATTTCTTTCAGCGAAGCTGGAAGATCGTTCATGGTAGCCGCAATATCATCCGATGCAATCACCTTAGCTGCACGCTCTAGAAGACGTGAGTGAAGGTAGAATACGTCACCCGGGTAGGCCTCACGTCCTGGAGGACGACGAAGAAGCAGAGATACCTCTCGATAAGCTACCGCTTGCTTTGACAAGTCATCGTATACAATCAAGGCCGCGCGGCCCGTGTCTCTGAAGAATTCTCCAATCGCAGCACCCGCAAATGGGGCATAGAACTGAAGTGGCGCAGGATCCGACGCTGTCGCAGCAACAATAACTGTGTAAGCCATCGCGCCGTTGTCCTCGAGTTGCTTAACAATCTGGGCAACCGTAGATCCTTTTTGACCAATCGCAACGTAGATACAGAATACAGGCTCGCCTGCTTCGTAGAACTCGCGTTGATTGATAATTGTGTCAATACCAACCGTTGTTTTTCCAGTCTGACGGTCCCCAATGATCAACTCACGCTGACCACGGCCGATAGGGATCATCGCGTCGATCGCCTTGATACCAGTCTGGAGAGGCTCATTTACCGGCTGACGATAGATAACTCCAGGAGCTTTGCGCTCGATAGGCATCTCATACGTCTCGCCTTGGATAGGGCCTTTTCCATCAATTGGCTCACCGAGGGTGTTGACAACACGGCCAAGCATACCCTCTCCTACATTGAGAGAGGCGATTGTGCCTGTTCGTTTTACTGTGGCGCCCTCTTTTAGGTTGCCAGATGGCTCGAGAAGCACAGCGCCTACGTTGTCTTCCTCCAAGTTAAGGACGATTCCACGTACACCATTTTCAAACTCGATGAGCTCTCCTGATTGTACGTTACTGAGTCCATAAATGCGGGCGATACCATCCCCCACTTGGAGTACCGTTCCTACTTCCTCGAGCTCTGCTTCGGATTTAAATCCGGCGAGTTGCTCCCTAAGGATCGCTGATACTTCTGCTGGTTTTACTTCAGCCATGATTTACTTTTTTGCGCAAGCTTTCGCTTACAATTCTGATATATATGGGTTTTCAGAAAACTCCCTATTCAATGCTCTGATCTTTGCAAGAACAGAAGCGTCAATCATCTGGTCACCGACTCTGAGAACGAATCCACCGATGAGCTTATCATCTAGTTTCTCTTCCAGCTCAATTGTTCCAGGTTGAATCTTACTTACAGCAGCCATAACTTTAGCTTTAGCAGAATCATCCAACGGTAAGGCCGAAGTGACCTGAGCAGCATAGATGTCTTTATTCTCCTTCGCCATGACTACAAAAGCATTTGCGATACCATTAAGCTGGCGTTCGCGGCCTTTGCGGACAATTATTTCGATAAACGCATGTGTTACTTCACCCACTTTGCCTTTGAAAATCTCATCTAGGATGGTCATCTTCTTATCAGCTTTGATAATCGGGCTTTGTAACAATAGCTCCAGCTCTCGACTTTCGTCAATTGTCTTTGCTATCATAGCCATGTCTTCTTGGGCGCCGTCAACGGAACTCCGCTCGGAACACAAGTCGTGCAATGACTTGGCGTATCGTATGGCTACTTTGCTGTAATTCATCTTCTTAGTTGAGTTTTACCTCGTCTAAAAGATTGTTGACTAACGTACGCTGCTTAGTCTCATCACTGAGTTCGCCTTTAATGACTTTTTCAGCAATCTGAATCGAAAGATTCGCCACCTGATTTTTCAACTCAGTCATAGCGGCCTGCTTTTCGTTATTGATTGCTTCTTTAGCAGCGGCAATAATTTTCTCGGCTTCGTCTTTGGCTTTTGTCTTCGCCTCATTCACCGTGTTATCTCTCATGTCGCGAGCTTCTTTAAGCATAGCGTCACGTTCGATACGCGCCTCTTTAAGGAGTGCTTCATTGTCGCTTTTAAGGTTGGCCATTTCAGCTCTTGCCTTTTCCGCTTCGTTCAAAGCATTTTCGATAGACTCTTCTCGGCTCTTAAGACCACTCAAAATCGGCTTCCATGCATATTTCTTTAGCAGGAAAAGCACGATCAAAAATGATACAAGCATCCAAAAGACTAACCCTATTCCGGGAGTTACTAATTCCATCTAAGTTTTGTTTTTAAAGTCCAACGATGAAAGCGAGGGCAACGGCACCAAGAGCAACACCCTCAACAAGGGCGGCAGCAAGGATCATGTTACCTACGATATCTCCTTTGGCTTCTGGCTGACGAGCAATAGACTCAAGTGCAGATGCACCAATTCGTCCGATGCCCATACCTGCGCCCATAGCGGCAAAACCAGCTCCGATAACGGCTCCCGCCTTTGCAATTGGACCTAAGTCTGTCGCTGCCTGTAGTAAAACGTCTGTAAGCATTTCTGTGTGTGTTTTGTTATTTCTAATGATGGTCTTCTTGTACCGCCATTCCAAAATAAATAGCAGTTAAAAGGGTAAATACATAGGCCTGAATCGCCGCAACCAATAGCTCGAGGAAAAACAGGAATATCGTAAAGGCGACGGATGGGACAGCTGCCCCAAGGCCACCGACTAGGCTTTCTCCATTATTTGAGAAGATGAATATTAACGAGAAAAATACCAGCATGGCGATATGCCCAGCCATGATGTTAGCAAACAATCGTATCAAAAGGACGATCGGGCGAATGAAAATCTGGGCAATCTCGATCGGAGTTAAAATAATCAGTACTGGCCAAGGAATGCCGGGCATCGCAAACGTGTGCCGCCAGTAGGTCTTCTTGCCATTAATGTTGGTAATCAAGAAGACTATTGTCGCAAGGACTAATGGAATAGCAACGTTACCTGTTGTATTCGCTCCACCAGGGAAGAATGGCACTAAGCCAAGCATGTTGTTGATCCAAATAAAGAAGAAGATCGTCAGCAAGAAAGGCATAAATCGTGCGTACTGCTTTTCTCCAATAAGAGGCCGTGCAATCTCGTCGCGCACAAAGCAGATACATGTCTCAACTGCATTCTGCATTTTTCGTGGTGCTCTTCCTGGATTCTTTTTATACGCTCGAGCTACGCTGATCATCAACCAAAGGATGAGGATCGACGCGATCATAATTGAAATTGCATTCTTGGTGATCGAGAAATCATAAACAGGCGAAGGAGATACTACTTCTACCTGAGTAATGTTGCCTGCTTCGTCTTCCGCGTCCTCGAGCTCAACTACCATCAAGGGCGCGCCATTCTTGTCTACTCGAATAAGCTTCTGACCATCAAGCATGAGCCCTTCATAGGCCTCTGTTCCGTGGTGGAAATGTGATGAAGAAAAGCACGTAATTCCCGAATCCGGTATATACGCAATAATTGGTAATGGGATGGAAACCGCGTTATGATGATCGCCCCAAAGGTGCCAGTCATGAGCATCGCTGATATGCTCCATTATCATTTCGCCAGCACTAAACGGTTTAGGAATATGTTCTCCCTCACCATGACCCGAATGATCATCGTGTGTGATCGAATTAAAGGCTTCGTTCTCTGTCGCGTGCTCCTCGTTGTGCTCTTGTGGCAAACTTGCGCTGAGTGCAAAGCCAGAAAACAAGGCAACTAGGAAAGTGAGGGAAAACTTCCGCGATAAATGGGTCAGAAAAAGACTCTTGCCGTTCACAGAATAGGCTTCAAAATTTCGGGGCGAAAGTAGCTATTCAATTACCTAGAAAAAAACTTTGCGTAAACTTTTTTAATCGCCAGATAACAACCTCGCAAAAGCCTTGAGAGTCAGGGGGTTTCATTCTCTTTAAAAGCCTTGAAAACCATGACTTTCTCGACGACTGTGTAAACGGCGAAAAGAGTGAAGAACACCACAACGATCGGAATCAGATAGATCCGAAAATTCAAAGCCATGACAGCAAGAAGGATCAAATAAACAACAAACTTAATCGTCATACTACCCATGAATGCGCGGACAAAAAGCTGTGGTCGTTTATTGGCATAGCCAAAAAGAAGAAGGCCATTAACCAAGCTAATGACGGCAAATGACACCGATACACCAAGTGTGTGAATGTTTGCGGGGGCATACTTAGGGCTTATAAGTGGGAGAAGAAAAAAACATCCCGCAGCGCTAATAATTCCAAGGAGTAGAATGACAAACACGAAACGACGTTGGGTACTCATTGCGATTTGGTAACTGATTTATATAAGTAATAGAGGGCTCCTACAATTCCGACTCCAGTCATGCTGATGGTCCATCCGGGGGTCTCCGTTTCCATCCATTCGTCGAGTTTCATTCCAAACCAAGCAAAGACGATGACCACGATGACAATTTGAATAGCAAGGCTAGAATACCTCCCGTAGGCATTAAGCGCTTTGTTCTTCGAGGTGGGTTTCTTTGGGTTCTGATTGCTCAAGGCTATTCATGTCTTTGACTTTGGCGCCCATACTGCAAGCGCCTGTGAAGGTTGCGCCTGGCTCTATAGAGAGCTTAGCTGTCACAATATCCCCCTCAACTTTGGCGGAAGATTTGAGCGAAAGTAATTGCTGTATATTGATTTTTCCTTTTAAAAAGCCCTCAATTTCAGAGTTCTCACAATTAACAGTGCCTTCCACTTTGCCTGTAGGACCAATTACCAATCTGCCTTTAGTGTTTATGTTCCCGACGAACTGTCCATCGATGCGAACGTTACTCTCTGAGCGGATATCACCTTCGATGATAGTTCCTTCGACGATTCTGTTGATCGCCATATCTGGTGCACTGTCGTTGTTTCTTGCCATTTATTTTTTGATTGATATCTATAGATCGTAGTTAGAAGAGAAGAATGTGGCGTACGCCTCCAAGTTTTTTGTCTTGAACAGTGTTAAGTAGTTTTCTTTCGAAATTAAATAAGCTCCATAATCTGCCCTGTTGATCTCGTCAAGCTCTTCTGTGTTTGCTGTAAAGATGTCAAAATAATTTTGTGCCTCGGGGAATTCCATAAAGGTCTTAACCATCACAATCTGCTTGTCTTTGCCAAGCAAGTTTGACGTTGTCTTAAGCGTAGATGATTTGAAGTATTTCGAATTGAAGTCCGCTACAGAGGCCTTGATCTTATTTACATTGCCTCCCTTGACTGGAAAAACCAAAGCGAAATAGTGTTTTGACGATTCGTTGTACTCATAGATAGATTCTTCGGGCGCTGCTTTTTCTTCTGACTCCACTGAATTATCTGATGTGTCCTTCGTAAGAATGTCGATTATCTCTCGGGCTCGTTGCGCTTCTTCGCTGTCTGGGCATTCTTGGATGGTAATATTCAGCTCGTTGATATAATTAGACTGCTGACCCGTCATGCCGTCCATTTGGCCAACAGCATGCGCCTTTAGAATTCTGTACTTACAAATAAGGTGGTTATCTGGAAAAGAGTCAATCACTGTTTTACACATCTCGATCACTGGTAAATATTGCTTGTAGTGATACTCTTGATATACGTGTTCATAGGCCGTGCGTTCTTCAGCTTCTATGATCTCCTTGTAATCTTGATAGTCTGGGTTTTTTATCAGCTTATCCCATTCAGAGTCTGGATATCGCTCTGAAATTCGTCCAGCCCAATACGCACTACTACATGATTTGCAGCCCATACTTTGGTAGCCTTCGCGCTCTCGCGCCAAATACGACCTGTATAATTGGTAAAAAGCCGTCGGGTGAAAATCGCTGTCATCAAAATCTGTAACCAAGATTTCCCATTTCTCTACAGCGTTATCAAAGTCATCAAGCTTCTCTTTATAGACCAGTCCGGCTTGGTAATAAGCCTCCGTCACAAGCTTATCTGAATTAGCTAATAGGGAGTCATTACCGCAGGGGAGCCCCGCCATTAATTCCTCGATGGTCGGCACGTAGTAAGGGTCTTTCTCGCTGAAATCAAGCTTCTCCTCTATGTCCACACTACCTTCAATCTCTTCTTGATCTTCACCTGAACTAAATGATTGCTGGACCTTATTCCTTCTTCTCCAATCATCCTCAAGCGGCCTGTCTCCCCAAAAATCCTGGAAGTTGTTGTAGCCATTAGCTCGAAGAGCATTGTTGTACGGCCAAAATGTTGAATTCGCTCCGCCTGATGGGCCGGTTGCGGCGCCATTCGACAGGGCTAGCTCATCAGCGAATCGCTGATCTTCCATGTCACGCTCCATCTTTCTCTGAATCTTCAGAAGCTCTCTTTCGAGTTTTGTAGAATCCAGATCACAGAATTGGCGTAAACTGTCTTGATCGTAAATGATGTTCAGGTTTGTTACAAGTTCTGTTAAGCTCTCCGCTAGATTCTTAATCTCCTTAAATCGGTCGTGCTCCTCGTCAATACTTGTAAATGTGCTGTCGTAATAAGCTTGAGCGAGCGTGTACTCTCTTTCCTCAAAGTGAACATCCGCTAGCCTTAAATACGCTTTAGCGCGTTGCTTTACCTGTCCATCACTCGCTCTATTGGCGTCTAGCGAACTCTTCAAGTTAGCGATTCCACCTTCTCGATCTCTTTCATCGAATGAAAGGTCGGCTAGTGCGTAGTAAATCTGATCTTGATACTCCTCGTTTTTCTCGTCCTTAAGCATTTTGAAAAGCGTCTCGCGGATGTCAACTGGATTTCCACCGCGACGACTATACGCTAAAGCTTGATTGATCTTGGAATAAAATTCCATTTCGTAAATCGGTTTCAGCTTTAGAACTGCCTCATAATTATTGATGGCCTCCTGAGATCTTCCTAGCTCTTGCTTAACCTGAGCTAAAATAAAAGTTGGTCTCGCTCTGTCTTTCTTCTTCTTAATTCTTCCGAGAGCATCTTCCAATGCTTCTCCAGCCTCTTCAAGTTCTTCAAGCCTGAGATGGTAATCAGCCTTAACAAGATAGGTCTCTGCGCGAATTTCATCGTCAATATCCTTTTTAGACTGGGTCGCTTTGATAACGCTGTTGCTCGCCTTGATCCATTGTTCTCTTTCAATATATACTCTAGCCATCCAAGTAAACGCTTGGGCCTGAATGTTTGGATCTTTATGCTTTCGAGTGATATAGCGGAAAATCTCTTCCGCCTTGAAAAAGTTCCTTTTGTAGAAGTAAGCGCGCCCCATGACCAACCAGTTGTCATCGATCCACTTATTCATCTCAGGCTTTTCCATTTTCCTCATCTCCCTTTTCGGAGGGCTCATGGTGTGGCGGTCGATGACGTTGGTCGTCTTTTCGATTGCCCTTTCCATTTGAGGATAAATGCCTTGAGATGCATCTTCATCGCCTGAGATGAAGATGGGTAGAATTTCGTCGTAATCCTCTATATGTGCTTCTAGAAGCACGGCATCAGCTTCCTTCATGCTTTCATTTGCATAAAAGAATCCGTTGTATCGAGCGGTCATGTTGTGGAAACCCCTGTAAAGGAAGCCGTCGCGCTCAGTTGTGCAGGAAGCAATCAAGAGCAACAGGGTAGCTGTAAGCAAGGAGAATTTTGTTGTGTTCCGAACGGTCATTTGTATGGGTCTGGTATTCGAGATCAGCTGTCATTTAACTGCAGCCTCAGCTCGAGACCTTTATTTAACTCAGAAGACGCAAAAATATTTTATTTTTTTCAATGTCTTTTTAAGGTCCTTTAAGGCTTTCTAACCCTATTTATTAAAGGGTTTCCATCGCTTTTAGGCTAAGTCTCAATATGCGGTTATCAATAATCTTGGTGATTATTAATCGGCGTTTGACGTATTTTGAGTTTGGGTGCTCATTAGTTGAACGATATTTGTGCCGATTTGACAAAGCAAGCAGACAAGAAGAAATTAAGTGAAAGGCTACGTAACCCGTATCGCCTGACGATCGCGAATGAAAACACTTTTGAGGAACGGTTCGCTACTCGACTGACTCCGTTGAAGGTGATTTTCTTCTTTCTCACGGTTTTCATCGTTAGTGGAATTATCGTGTATTCTGTTGTTGCTTTAAGCCCTCTGAAGGAACATTTAGTGCCTGAGTTTGCTGATTTCGAATACCGAGAAGACGCTAGAAATAGCCGAATAATGGTCGATTCTCTCTCCCAGTTGAATGCTCAAAAAAACGCGTACATTCATCGCATCCGGGCGGTTCTAAACGGTGAGATTGTGGATGAGCAATTGCCTGATACATTGGATTTGAGTGATGTGGCCTTGCCGGACGAGTACATCGTTTCAGCTGAAGATTCTGCTTTACGCGCACAAATGGCCCGAGACAATTCGTACTCTCTTCAGTTCTCAGACGATCCAGAAAGGTCATTGAGAAGCCAGTTGCTGTTTAAGCCTTTGAATGGAACTGTTAGCTCTGAGTTTGATGCAGAAATCGGTCATTACGGGATCGACATCATTGCTCCAAAAGATGGGGTGGTTAAGGCGGTTCAAGACGGCACGGTGACTTTCGCTTCCTATACCTCTGATGGGGGACAAGTAATTCAAATCCAGCATCCCAATAGCTTTTTGTCTGTCTACAAGCATAATTCCACTCTTTTTAAGTCGCCAGGAGAACTGGTAATCGCGGGTGAGTCAATTGCTATCGTTGGTAATACTGGTGACGAAACCGATGGCCCGCACCTTCATTTTGAATTGTGGCTCGATGGTGTGCCTGTTGATCCACAGGAATTTTTCGTGTTTGAGGAGAATTAAGATCGAACGAGGTTTTGAGGCACAAGGATCTAAATTCGAACCGCTATTAGATGACAGACAGGCCTCTGGTCAGACAAGAATATTTAATAGGAAAAAAGAAAAAGCGCGAATCAAAGCTAAGTTTCAAAACTCAATGCTTCACACTCGCGCTTTTTGCAGCTCCTCCTCCTGGACTCGAACCAGGGGCCCTCTGATTAACAGTCAGATGCTCTAACCAACTGAGCTAAGGAGGAATCTTGCTTTTTAAAGGATTCTCGATACTCGTTGTACCTCCCGAAAAAAGAGTTTGCAATATTACACCAATCTTGAGTTCCGTGCAATATCTTCGCGCAAATTTCAAAACATGGGATTAATCGAAGTTGGAACCGTGGCCTTTGACGCCATAGAAACCCCATTTGGTAAGCGAGAAAAGGTGGTTGGCGGTGCCGCTACATATATCGCTCTAGCCGCTTCATACTTTGTAGAAAACTCAAATTTGGTGTCGGTAATTGGGGATGATTTCTCTCAAGACATGATCCGGGAGTTCAAAAACAGAGGTGTCGCCCTCGAGGGGCTTCAAGTCAAAGAGGGTGAAAAATCTTTCTTTTGGTCGGGTAAATACCATTTTGATATGAATACTCGCGACACTTTAGTCACGGACCTAAATGTGCTCGCGGACTTTCAACCAAAGATCCCAGAAAGCTACCAAGGCAGTAAGTTTGTTATGCTCGGAAACCTCGCTCCAGCGGTTCAAAAATCCGTTATTGATCAGATGGATCCGAAGCCTGATTTAATTGTTCTCGACACCATGAACTTCTGGATGGATATCGCTCTTGGCGAACTCAAAGAGGTGATCAGCATGTGTGATGTGCTAACAATCAATGATGAGGAGGCCCGCCAATTGAGTGGTGAGTACAGCCTTGTTGTTGCCGCTCGTAAGATTCTTGCTATGGGGCCCAAGTACCTTATTATAAAGAAAGGTGAGCACGGAGCGCTTTTGTTTGATGAAAACGAAATTTTCTTCGCTCCAGCCCTTCCTTTAGAAGAGGTTGTAGACCCAACAGGCGCTGGTGACACCTTTGCTGGTGGATTTATCGGTCACATCGCGAAGACTGGCGACACTTCATTCGAAAACATGAAATCGGCAATTATCGCTGGTTCTGCGATGGCCTCATTTACATGTGAGAAGTTTGGTCCTGAGCGCTTGTTGGAGCTGACTCCTGATGAAATTAATAAGAGAATAGGAGAATTTCACAAGTTGGTTTCGATGCCGGCTTATGTTTAGTCGCTAAACGTAAAAAAAGAATTACGACTACTTTTTTGTGCTCATTAAAACCCGCCTAAAGTTTCATCACTTTCTCAATACGCTTATTATCTCCCCATTGAAGGGTGAGAAAATAAACGCCTAATTGAACCTTAGAAAGGTCAAGCTTTAATTGATTGGGGTTATTGGCTTCTTTTTGGTAAACGAGTTTTCCGTCATTTGAATTCAAGGATGCAGTGACTTTGCCTTCAAGGTCTGATATTTCAATATAAAGCACGTCTCTTGTTGGATTCGGATAAACCTCAACAGTTGGTGGTGAGTTTTCCTTGTTGACGCTCGTAGTACAATCGGGCCATCCATTCCCTGTTTCAAGCTGTTGTTTTGCCCATTGATATAACTCCTGCTTTAAACCTCCTGCATAGTCGTCTCCATTTGTGATAAGCCCAATGCCTATTTGGTTTTCCTTTGAAACGAGTATGTCTGAGCTCACTCCTTGGTCTCCTCCATTATGTGCCCAAACTATATCGCTGTCAAGCGATTCTGAATACCAAATCAAGCCTTGGTCATTGTTGAACTGGGGGCTCATAGCGTTGTCTATCAAGAAGGGCGCGAGCACGTCAACTCCAGCAAAATGTCCATCGTTTGCAGCCATCAGCAGCCAATTAGCAACATCGCGAATAGAGCTTCGTAATTGACCGTCAGGATAGTCAGGATAGCCATAATGGTTTATCGCCGCCCCATTACCCCAAGTGTCATAAGGAACCGCAATCTCATCGATATTATCAAACTCAGAAAGGAACCAATGCGTGTTTTCCATGCAAAGGGGCTCAAATAGATGTGTCTCACAATATGTGTTGAACGCCTCTCCTGTAATCGCCTCAACTAGATGGCCGCATAAAGCCGCGCCAATATTCGAATAGCTGTAAGAATATCCCGGCTCAGAGTTTTGGAAGTTGGCATTCGGGTCATAATCATCTTGACCTGGGGTGAAATATCCAAATAGAAAGTCGCCTAAAGCCACTGTGCAATCGCCAGCGCAATAAGGCATAACGTCCCAATTGTCATCAATTCCAGATGTGTGTGTAAGCAGTTGCCAAATCGTAATGTCGGTTTGCGGAAAATCTGGGTGTTGAACCCAAAAACTCAAATGATCACTAACAGGGTCGTTAAGCGAAACCTCGGGGGCATCATTAACCGCTTTAATTAAAGCCATGCCTGTATAGGTTTTAGAAACTGAAGCCAACATGAAAGGGGTGTCAACTGTTGCTTCGTATTCCTCTTCTACATTGGCTATTCCAAACGCATCCATCCAGATAATTTCATTTCCTTTTACGATGCACCCCACAATTGCTGGGTTATCGTTTTCATCCAACCACTCTGTCATGATGTTGGATAATTCCGCTGAAGTTGGTTGTGAAAAAACTGTTACTGGTATTAAAATGAAAATGAGAAGGTGTTTCATATGTTCGATTTTCTCAAATGTAGGTGATTCTGATCCCTTGATATGGTTATCCCTAAACTTGTTTTTTAGGGCAATACTAACTTCGCTGCGACACAAATAAAGCAACTTAAGCTTGGTGTTTATGAATAGCGTTTGCTTGGTTGCCGCCCAACAAACCAACCCCGTATATTTCGGGCCAACAAATCCATTTTATGAGACTCCTTTTTCTAGTTCTGCTTCTTCCAGTATGTGCTATAGCTCAAGTGACTCAAAACATTGTGGGAGAGATTGTTGATTCTGAGTCCCAATTTCCATTGCCGGGGGTTACCATCCAGCTTCTTTCTGATTCAGCAGTGACCGCCACGGATTTCAATGGGAATTTTGAATTTAATGACGTCCCGGTCGGTCGGCACAAGTTGGTATTTTCATTCATCGGTTACCAAGAACGGGTAGTAGATAATGTGATTGTTAATTCTGCCAAGGAAGCGGTGATCAATATTACGCTAGAAGAGATGGTCATGGAAATTGACGCTGCGGAAATAGCTGCTACTCGAAATGGAGAGGCGCGTAATGATATGGCGACGGTCAGCGCTCGACAATTTGACGTAATTGAAACCGACCGATACGCTGGAAGTAGAGGAGATCCCGCTAGAATGGCGTCAAATTTTGCAGGCGTGCAGGGTGCAGATGACTCTCGAAACGATATTGTCGTGAGGGGCAATAGTCCGCAAGGAGTTCTTTGGAGATTAGATGGTATCGATATGCCCAACCCTAATCACTTTTCGATCCCTGGCACAGGTGGTGGCCCTGTTTCCATTCTCAACAATAAGATTTTAGGTAATTCAGATTTCTACACCGGCGCTTTTCCTGCTGAGTTTGGAAATAGTATCGCTGGAGTATTCGACCTGAGAATGCGAAATGGAAATACCCGCAAACACGAGTTTAGCGGACAATTCGGTTTCCTTGGAACAGAACTTTTAGCAGAGGGCCCAATCAGTGAAGAGAAAGGAAGTAGTTATCTCGGAAACTTCCGTTACTCAACGCTTTCAATGTTTAGTTCGCTAGGAATTGATATTGGAACGTCAGCTGTGCCTGAATACGCTGATGGGTTTTTTCGGACAAATTTTCCGACTAAAAAAGGTGGAAACCTCTCCATTTGGGGAATGGGGGGAAGGAGTTCTGTGGATATCGTCATTTCGGATCAAATTGAACCCGAGCGGAACATTTTTGGTGAAAACGACCGTGATCAATACTTCCGTACACAGATGGGAATTGTCGGGCTAACCTCTTCTCGAGCGCTAAACGAAAGGCTATTTATACGCCAAACATTCGCCTTGGCTCATGAAAGACAAAATTCCCATCATGAATTGGTATACCGACATTTAAACACCGAAAACCAGTACGTAAACGACTCTTTGGTTGACCTTCTCAACTACACGTTTGAACAAAACAAAGCGTCATATTCTTTCTATCTGAACAACAAGATTAATAAGAGGTTATCCGTAAAAGCCGGCGTCATCGTTGATGAATACATGTGGAACTACTTTGATGAGGTTTTCAATGTTGGCACAGCTAGTGTCGATATGGCCAGCCCTAATCAATTTTCGATCCCAAGCACAGGTGGTGGCCCTGTTTCTATTCTCAATAATAAGGTCTTAGGTGATTCCGATTATTATTCCTGGAATAACCGTTGGAACGTCCGCAAAGAAGGCGCAATGCTTTTACAAAGCTATGTCCAGGGGCGATATCGTCCTAATGATGATTGGACCTTCGTTGCTGGTCTTCATAATCAGTATTTCTCACTCAACGGGTCAGCCTCTTGGGTTGAGCCTCGAATCGGTATAAAACGAGCTTTACCTAATGGGCAGATGCTCAGTTTTGGCGCTGGAATACACAGCCAGACGCAGCCAACCTACATGTACTTCTATCATAAAAACGAAGACTCAAGTGGAAAACCTATTCATCACAACAGAAACATGGGTTTTACCCGAAGCAATCATTATGTGTTGGCATATGATAGGTTTTTAGGTAAAAGCATGAGGCTCAAGGCTGAAACTTACTATCAGTCTCTAAGTGAAATTCCAGTAGAAGTAGCCCTTAGTAGTTTTTCTCTGGTAAACACTGGGGCTGGGTTTTCTAGGTTTTTCCCGGATTCACTTCAAAACACTGGGACGGGCGTGAATTACGGAATTGAGCTTACGGTCGAAAAATTCTTCTCAAACAAGTACTTTTTCATGTTTACCGTTTCGTTATTTGACTCAAAGTACGTGGGTAGTGATGGTGTTGAGCGCAACACAGATTACAATGGCGGCTACACGTTTAACGCACTTGGAAGCAAGGAGTGGACTATCAATGAAACTTCAAGTATCGTTACTGGTTTGAAAATAACAAGGGCCGGTGGAAAATGGTACGGACCAGTGGATCTTGAAGCTAGTAATTTAGAGCGTGAAGTGATCTACGTGGATTCAGAGCGAAACTCAATTCAATTTGATGACTATTTCCGAATGGATCTCAAAATCAATTATAAGGCCAACCGCCCGAAAGTAACTCACGAAATTGGTCTCGACCTGGTTAATATCACCGGACAGGAAAACGTGCTCAAATTGACGTATGCTCCAGATGAAAGTAACGACCCAGAAAACAGTGTTCGAGAAGAATACCAGCTTGGTTTTTTACCTGTCTTCTACTACAAGATTGATTTCTAAGACAGGAGCTTAGAGAAGGTTGATCCTAGAGCCTATAATATCCTTATAAGAACCCCCAATTGGGATTTCCCCATCCATACCCTCGAGTGTTAGGTTGGTGCCTGAAATCGTCTCTATGCGGCCCATGTTGATGATATAAGATCGGTGTACGCGTTGAAAAACTTGCTCTGGTAGCCTCCGCTCAATATCTTTCATCGTACTATGAATGGTGTACTTAACACTAGTTGTGTTAATGACAACGTAATCCTTAAGTGCTTCAATACAAAACACATCTTCAGTCTTCAGTTTGACCAAACGAGACTTGTGTTTAACAAAAAGGAAGTCGGCATTATCTTTATGCGCTGCTATTGATTTTAGTAATTCATTTTCAACCTTAACCTCAGATTCTTTCTTGTGTTTATGAATGGCTATTTCAATCGATGTTTGGACATCGATTTCCTTGAATGGTTTTAAAATATACCCGTGGGGTTCCGTGATTTTCGCTTTAGAAAGCGTGCTTTCATCTGCGTAAGCAGTCAAAAATATAATTGGAATGTCGGTGTCTTTCTTAATCTCTGCGGCGGCTTCAATTCCCGTCATATCACCCTTCAGCATTATGTCCATGAGGGCTATATCAGGTTGGTGAGATTTAGCTAATTCGATCGCTTTTTCACCTGTATCAGTGGAAGCCACGACGTTGTAGCCAAGCTTTTGAAGACTGCGTTCGATGTCTTTTCTGACAATGCTTTCGTCTTCGGTTACTAGTATGTTAACAGACATATGGTGGGTTGCTTAGGTCTTGCCAAATGTAATTAAAAAGCCAGTCCCGCCTCTGCTAGTGACTTCTATTGAACCATCTAGTTGTTCAACCAGTGTGTACACCAACTGAATTCCTAGGGTGTCACTTTCTTCATACTTGAAATCTTTAGGAAGACCAACGCCGTTATCTTGTACGCGAAGCTTAATTTGATCGCCAACCTCCTTAATTTCTATAATAAGTTTTGGCTTATCTGTATCAGTGAAAGCATACTTCATGGCATTAGTAACCAACTCATTAACTATCAAGCCACATGGGATGGCTTGATCTAAACTGAGGTATGTCTCGTCAAATTTTGTGTTGAGATCTACGCCTGTAGTCGTAAGGTGATAAGATTGAACCAGGTTGCGGGAAAGTGTGTCAATGTACTCCGTGAATTCAACAGATGAAAAATCAGTTGTTTGGTAAAGAGACTCATGGATGTAGCTCATCGACTTTATCCTGTTTTGACTCTCTTGTAGAATCTCAAGGGTCCCTTCATCCGTAACAAAACCAGATTGAAGGTTTAGAATGCTCGAGATCACCTGAAGGTTGTTTTTTACTCTGTGATGTACCTCTTTTAGAAGCACTTCTTTTTCCTTTAGGGAATCTCTAACTTTTCGGTCAATTTCTATTCGATCCGTAATATCGTAGGATAAGCAACTAATTTCTTCAATTTCATTATCCACCATGATGGGGTTCAGAAATACCTGCAGCCAAATTGGTTGTCCTTCGTTATTCTCAAGAGGCAACTCAAACTGCTGTCCTTTTCCGCTCATCGCTTCAGGAAAGGCGCTAAGTTGATCCTGATACAAATCTCGGTATATATTATTATCGAGAACATCATAACACTCATCACCAAGCTTTAACCGAACACCAAGAATATTCTCAGAGGCATCCGAGAAATTCTTATTACACGAGGTTATGTTGAAGTTTTGGTCTAGCGTCCAGATCATCATGTTGGCTGTTGAATCAAAAATTGACTCCAATCGAGCCTTCTGTTCTAGCGCAACGCGTTGCTGCTTTCTAGCTTCAGTGATGTTACTTAAAATCGCACGAATACTATACTTCTCTTCACCTTCATATCGGATACTTGAGTCTCCTTCAGTAAGGATTTTTTGTCCTTTTTTTGATACAAACTTCACTGTGAGTTCTTTACTCACAAAGCATTTAAACAGCGAGCTTTTATCTTTAATACATCCTTCCTCAACCACATCGAACAACGTGAGTTTACCTAACTCCTTTTTAGAATATCCTAAGGCCTTTCGGAAGGAATTGTTTGTGTATATGAATTCACCTTTTTGATCAACACTAATTATGAAATCGGTTGCATTATCGAATATGTCAGCATACCGTTCCTCGCTTTCTCGAAGCTCTTCTTCAGCCTTCTTAAGTTCAGTAATATCTCGAGAAACACCCATAGATCCCACTATGTCACCGTCGGGAGTCTTAATTAATGACGCAGATAAAAGTGAGGTAAACAATTTTCCTGCCTTTGTTATATTTTCAATCTCACCGGAATAGGTGCCTAATTCAAACAGCGAGTCTTTAACTTTATTAAACTGGTTTTTATCTACATATAGCTTGTCGACTTTCTTTCCTAAAACATCATCCAACTCAAACCCAAACTGTTGTTGGGCGGCTGTGTTGAATTCGGTAATATTAAAGTCTTGATCCACAGCGATGATCATATCGATTGAGCTCTCGATAATGTTTCGTGTAAAATCTTGAGTCTCCTTAAGTTTTCGCTGAGTGACTTTATGCTCCTCAATTTCAGTCTTGAGAATGGTGTTGATCTCTTCTGCAAGCTGGGCTCTAACTTGTTCTTGCATTAAAAGCATTCTGGTGCTTAAATTGTTAGCGGTCACTTGGATCGATGGTTTATTGTCATAAACCGTAAGGGTTATTTTCATTCCAATATTAACCACCCCCCCATCCTGGTTGATTATTTTAAGCTCTCTGTAATCAATGTTTTCTCCCTGTCGAATGGCCTCTAAATCTTGAAGTACGGTTTTCTTGGTTTTATTACTAAAAAACCCAGCAAATAGGCGGTCGTAGATCTCATCTTCATCCTTAAAACCAAGCAAACTTATTCCACTTGTGTTGGTATATTTTATTCTCCCATTAGTCAAGATAAACACCGCGTTTGGTGAATTCTCTACTAGATTCTTAAACCGCTCACTACTTTGCTCTACAGCTTGTTCCGCTCTTTTTCTAGCGGTAATATCATAAAGAAGAATCGCGGTTACTTGTTGACCTTGGTATGAAATAAAACTTCCGGAGGCCTCTAAAATGAGCATTTCACCTCCTTTTGTCGTTGATCTCAATTCAGACCTCGTAAAACTTCCCAACTCCAACATAGAGTTGATTCGATCAAGGTCATTTGTTTTTATAAAATCTGTAATCTTTTTTCCAATAAGCGTTTTTCGATTTTGTCCTCCAAAAAGACTAGCAAGCTGTTCGTTACAATCTATGATATACTCCTCGTGAACAAAAGCTACGCCCTCCATAGCCACGCTACTTAAAAGTCTAAATCGCTCTTCACTTTCTTTGATCGCATTTTCATAAATCACACGATCACTAATATCATGTATGATTTGTTGAACTAGTGTTTCTGTGCCGGATTGAAACGCTGATATATTTATTTCAGCATGAAATGATGAACCATCAAGGCGCCAACATTTAGTGTTTAATCGTTGAGTTTCTCCAGCTAAAGCTTTATTAAACTTACGTATGTAAGACTCTTTATCCGTCTCTTCTAGGTGAAAAATTCCCGTTTCAAAATCGAAGGGTTTAATTTTTAGAATGGCTGATTTTTTACATCCAAACATTTCACCTACTCGATCATTGCAATCAATAATTTGATCGCTATTCATTATTAAAATTGAGTCGGTAGATTTATTAAAAAGAGCACGATAGGATGATGATATCTCTGGAGTCATCCTAAGTATCCATTTTACCTTTCCATTTAAAATGATAGTTTGAAAAACACCCGAGCAATTATCATGCTTTTTATCCCAAGCTAAAACACCCTTTTTAGTTAAAACTTTCTTTATTTTTTGATGATCAGATTCTTCTATACACTCAGAAAAAACATTATTTAATTTATTACCTATCAGTGATTTAGAATCACTAAAATGTTCATTCACAGCTTCGATTGTAAAATCGTCAGGATTAATAATCGCAATGCGATCAGTTGGATGTTTAAGTAGGGTGTTAAGAGACATTGTTTTTAGTTCACCACTTCTTCTTTGGGTATTTTAGCGCTACCAATTTTAACCTTCTTACCGTAGTGGTATTTTATTACCACATCAACCAATCCAGTCTCAAGAAAGGTACGCCAAGTTTTATGCTTTTCTCCCCTTTTATACTTACCCTCTTCTTTAAGGTTCCCATTTCTATAATACCATGAATGTTTTCCTATTGGAACACCGGCTTCATATTCACCTTCAAAGTAGGTTTTACCATTATCATATGTCGCTCTCCATTTCTTATGGCGCTCGTTATTTAAATACTCCCCCTCTTCTGTATAATCGTTTATTGTGTAGAACCAAGGACCTGTTTTATATCCATCAATATATTCTCCTTTATTAATTTCATTTCCTTCACTATCATACTCTACCATAAAACCATCTTCTTTCCCTTTTCTATATCGTTCTTCACGTAAAATATCTCCGCTTTCATACCACCATTTCCAGAGTCCTTGTGAATGATTTAATAAATAATTTCCTCTCTGCTCAATTTGACCATTCATAAAATAAAATATCCACTCACCTTCTTTCAAACCATTAATATACTGGCCGGTAGATTTTAGTTCCCCTGAAGTATAAAATAGTTTCCAACTACCTTGATTCTTACCTTCTTTATCTACTATACCTTCACCTGTTCGAGTATTATTATCGTAGGTGTAAGAATTAATAATTTCTCCTTTTTTATCGTATTCCCTAAATACACCTTGTTTTGATCCATCCTTATAACTGCCTATAATTTTTATAATTCCATCTTCGTAATATTCCTTTCGAATATCTAAAACAATAGTTTCATCAGCATCTTCTATTAATTCACCGCCACGGTATACTTCTATACGGTCGAGATCCCCATTTCTTTTAAAAAATTTAAAGAGACCATTTCGAATTCCATTAGTCCAATTTCCTTCTTCTTTTATTTTTTGATTATCCCAATATTCTACCCAAAAACCTTTTTTCTTACCCGTTTTATTTAATCGGTTAACCTTCTCAATACTACGTATATAGCCTTTATTATAATTGAGAAAAGTTATAATCCTCCCATCTTTAGCGTATTCGAAACCTTTTCCTTCTTCTATATTATTTTCAAAATTAACTATCTTATATACTTCACCAGTGTTATAGAAAAATATGGCTTCACCGCTTTTTTGATCCTCAATATTGAAGTATTTTTCAATAACATTTCCATCCTCGCCGTAGATAAGTTCTTCTCCATTTTTCTTATCCTCAACGTAAGTTAGCAGCGATTTTTTTAACCCTTCTTCGTTGTAGAAAATCCAGGAGCCATCAAGCTTGAATTTAGCGCGGTTGCCTTCACTTTTTAACTGACCATTTTCGAAGTAGGTTTTCCAGTAGCCATCCGGTAATCCGTTTCGCATATTTCCCTCACTGGATATTGTGCCGTTTGGGTAGAAAAATGTGTTGTAACCATTTGGTTCGATTTGAGGAGGTTGAGCTCCAGCAAAGCTAGTCCAGAGTACGGTTATAACAAGAAGTTTTAATCGACACATTAATAATAGTTTTCTTTTAAAAAGAGAAACAATAATAGTAGTAGGGGTGTTAATACGGTTCACAAATAAGCTGTGAATCAATTGACTTTTTGAGTTATCTACATTATCCATCACTTATACATGGATTGATACCAAGTTAGTTTGATGATATTCAATGATTTAACATGTTTATCAACTAAGTGTTTATTACACCTAAGGAAATAAATTTAGCAATTATACGACTGTATAAACTCCAAAAAACTGTTAGAGAATTGGGTGGAAAAAGTATAACGCAGATTTGGAATGTTCATTTTTCTCAGCGGTTGTAAATTATCTTGTGAATAGCAATAAAACATATGGATTGAGTTATACACGGGATTCCTTGTTATCAACTGTTTTTGTGTGTATAAACGTGAAACACGTGGAACTCTTAACGCTGTTGATTTAGAGGTGGTTTTATTGGGTTTTAGCATGTATAGGAACTTCTACTCACCTACACCAATCTACATACTTATATTTGCCGCGAATAAAAAACAACCCCCTTTTGAAAAAGATTGCAATAGGCGGAGATC
>Ga0206679_10000486_pt1 | contig 32698 bp, 28 predicted proteins | sample M110012015metaG_FD_155464 | JGI IMG/M metagenome (GOLD analysis project Ga0206679, IMG submission 155464) | Ammonia-oxidizing marine archaeal communities from Monterey Bay, California, United States - M1 100m 12015 | ecosystem: Environmental > Aquatic > Marine > Intertidal zone | place: USA... | reverse complement strand
ATAACTTTTTCAGGAGCTGGTTTTCCTGCAATAATTTCATATAATAAAAACATTACATGACCACCATCCAAAGCTGGAATAGGAAGTAAATTCATAAAAGCAAGCATTAAAGAAAGAAAAGCGGTTAAACTCCAAAAAGACTTCCAGTCCCATGAAGAAGGAAACATCCCGCCAATAGTTCCAAACCCACCTAACTCCCCTCCTAAATCATTGTCAGAGTTAAAAATAAGAGTAAACTGATCTATATATCCTCCTAATTTTTTAACTGCTAAATTATAACCAGCAGGAAAAGATGAAATCAAACCAAACTCCTTAGTAGTAAAATCTAAAACAGAATTAGACTTAACAAAACCAATCATTGCTTCTTCCGTAACTTGCACAGGGAAATCTAATTTTTCACTATCTCTTAAAACTCCAATATTTACTAGTTTAGATTTGTGGTTTTGTAGTTCTTTGGTAACCTCATCAAAATACTTAATTGTAACACCATCAACAGAAATCAAAATATCCCCCTTAAGTAATCCAGCTTTTTTAGCATTAGAGTTAGGTAAAAAATCATCTATTTTAACAATTGTTCTAGGAGAAAACAATAAATTTTTACCATTATTTTTCCAATGCTTTATAAAATTCTCTCCAATTGGAATATCTACTTCTTCTCCATCTCTTTTAACAACAACAACAAATGACTCATCTCTTAGAACCATATTTTCATTAATATCTAAAAACCTATCTACCTCATCATCATCTATTGAAATAATTTGGTCTCCATTCTCAAACCCCTGACTTAAAGCAAAATCAGAGCAAATAACACCATCAACAACATTATCATTTGGTAAATATCTATCACCCCAAGCAAATAATATCATAGAATAAATAAAAATTCCTAAAAGTAAATTTACCGTTACACCACCCAACATAATAATTAACCTTTGCCAAGCTGGTTTCGCTCTAAACTCCCAGGGTTCAGGATCTTTTTTCATTTGCTCCTTATCCATACTTTCATCAATCATACCAGAAATTTTTACATAACCACCCAATGGCAGCCATCCAATTCCGTATTCCGTATTTCCTATTTTCTTTTTAATTAGTGAAAACCAAGGATCAAAAAACAAATAAAATTTTTCTACTCTTGTTTTAAAAAGTTTTGCGGGTATAAAATGTCCTAGTTCGTGTAAAACAACTAAAATTGATAAACTTAAAATCAGTTGTGAAGCTTTAATCAGTATGTCCATTTACAATAATTCGTTTGCTAAAATTCGTGTTTCTCGGTCAGTATTAATATAATCCTCTAATTTCGGATTTTTTACAAAAGTAATCTTTTCCATACAATTTTCTATTATATCTGACATAGTTAAAAATCCTACCCTATCATTTAAAAAAGCATTTACCATTATCTCGTTTGCGGCATTTAAAACACAAGGAGAGTTTCCTCCTTTTTCCATTGATTTAAATGCTAATTGTAAATTTTTAAAAGATTCAAGATTTGGTTTTTCAAAAGTAAGTTCAGGGTAATCAAAAAAAGAAAATCGTTTAAAATTATTATCTAACCTTTCCGGGAAACCTAAAGCGTATTGTATTGGTAGCTTCATATCAGGAACACCTAATTGAGCAATAACAGAGCCATCAGTATATTGCACAGCTGAATGTATAATAGATTGTGGATGAACAACAACCTCTATCTGTTCTTTTTTAAGATCAAAAAGCCACTTAGCTTCAATAACTTCCAATCCCTTGTTCATCATTGAAGCAGAGTCGATTGTGATTTTTGCTCCCATTTCCCAATTAGGATGTTTTAACGCTTGTTCTTTTGTAACAGTAGATAATTTATCTTTATCCCAACCTCTAAATGGTCCTCCAGATGCGGTTAGATAAATTTTTTCTATTGGATTGTAAGATTCGCCTACCAAACATTGAAAAATTGCAGAATGCTCAGAATCTACAGGGTAAATCTGAACCCCATATTGATGACATAAATTTGTTATTAAATCACCCGCAACCACTAAAGTTTCTTTATTAGCTAACGCAATGTTTTTACCTGATTTTATTGCATTAATAGTTGGTTTTAACCCTGAATAGCCAACCAAAGCTGTAAGTACAATATCAATATTTTCATTTTCAACAACCCCCTCCAATGATTTTTGTCCCGAGAATACCTTTATCCCTAAATCAAACAATTCATTATTTACTTCTGTATATTTATCTTCATTTGTAATAACTACAAAATTAGGATTGTATTTTTTTGCTTGTTTAATTAATAAATCAGAATTATTATTAGCTGTTAATACCTCTACAACAAACCTTTCCGGATGAGCATCAATAACCTCTAATGTTTGTGTTCCGATTGACCCAGTGGAACCCAAAATTGCAATATGTTTCTTTTTTATTTCCACTAAATTTTATATTTGGTTAATTCATCCGCAATTTTTCTATCATTTGAAAGTCTAGGAACTTTATTTTGCCCTCCCAACTTTCCAATAGATTTCATATAGTTTCGGAAAGAATCTTTTTTCAAAACTGTAATTTTTAAATTTGTTAAAACACTCCCTTCAATCAAATCCTTATAATAAGGATTTAAATTCTGTAAGTTTTTATCTAATTCTTTTACAAAAGAATTTATTTTTTTTGGTTCTTCTTCAAACTCAACAAACCATTCATGGTAGGGAGGTCCGTTTTTTGGGTTTACTCTAGGAGCAACATGAAATTCATTTACTCTGCACGGATGTTTTTCTAGTGTGTTTCCTAAACTTTTTTCAACCTCTTCTGAAATTACATGTTCTCCGAAAGCAGATGTAAAATGTTTTATTCTTCCAGTAAAAATGATTCTGTATGGATTTATGCTTACAAACTTAATAGTATCTCCAATATTATACCCCCAAAGTCCTGCGTTAGTATTCAGAATTACAACATAATTTATACCAACCTTTACATCCTCTAAAGAAATTCTAGTTGGGTTTTTATTGAAAAATTCATCAGAAGGAATAAATTCATAGAATATCCCATGGTTTACACACAACAACATTCCCTCATTTTTTTGAGAATCTTGATAAGCGATAAACCCTTCAGAAGCAGCATATGTCTCTATTCCAACAACTTTTTTACCAATTAATTTCTCAAAAACCCGCTTATAAGGCTGGTAATTTACTCCACCATAAATAAAAAGATCAAAATGGGGGAAAATATCTTTTATATGTTTCCCAGTTTTTTCTTTTAATTTTTCAAAATACATCTGTACCCAAGGAGGAATACCTGAAATTAATGTCATATTTTCATTTACAGTTTCCTCAACTATCACATCTACTTTGTTTTCCCAATCAGCAATACAATTTGTTTTATAAGAAGGAAGTCTATTTTTTGTTAAATAAGGAGGTACATGATGAGCTACTATTCCAGAAAGTCGACCAGTTAATATATCTCCAGTCTTTTCAAGTTCTGGACTTCCTTGCAAAAAAATCATTTTACCTTTTACAATTGAAGTGTTTTTTGTTTTTGAAATATATGAAAGAATAGAATCTCTCGCAGCTGTTATATGATTTGGCATACTTTCCTTTGTAATTGGAATGTACTTTGAACCTGAAGTCGTTCCAGAAGTTTTGCAAAAGTAAATTGGTTTTTTTGGCCACAAAACATCCTCTTCACCATTTTTTATTTTTTTGATATATTTAAACAAATCCTCATAACCCCTAATTGGAACATTTTTTTTAAAATCATCATAATTACCAATGTCAGAAAAATTATGGTCCTGTCCAAATTGTGTTTTTTTTGCTCTCCTTATTAAGTTTTTAAAAACTTTAGTTTGAGTGTTTACCGCATTATATTTCCATTTTTTGTTTTTTAAAACAATATAATTTGCGAAAGGTAGGCTTAAAAAGGATTTAACACTCATCTTTAAAATGCAATATAATATTCAGGGTTTACACTTTCTCCATTTTTCCATAACTCAAAATGCAAATGAGGACCAGAAGTAAGTTCTCCGCTATTTCCAATAATTGCAATTGAAGTTTCTCCATTTACAAAATCACCTACATTTTTAAGTAACTTAGAATTATGTTTGTAAAAAGACAAAAAACCATCTGAATGCTGAATAGCGATTACATATCCTGTTTCTTTTGTCCAATCACTTAAAACAACAACACCCTCTGAAACAGATTTAATTACAACACCCTCCTTTCCAGTGATATCTACTCCAAAATGATTTTTTAATTTATCATACCTTTCCGAAAAAACACCAATCAAAGGAGGAGTAAAATATAGTGTCAAATCAGAGGTGGTTGAAATATAATCGCCATTTGTTTCTTCTTCCACCATCACTCTAAACAAAGAATCTTTTTCAGAATTATTTAAATCAGAAACTTCTTCAATTTCAAAAGAATCATTATTGTTAATATTAGAAATAGGCACACCACCATTTAATATAACCCTTAAATTATTTACATATAAATCTCTGCTTTTTATTTCAGAAACTAAAGAATCAACTTTATAACTCATTGTAATTAACTCTTTTTGTGTTTTTAAAGTTGTTTTTCCTGGAACATATTCCTTAAGTGGAGTGTAAGAAAACAACAAAAATGTTGAAAAAATAAGTAAAAAACTAATCACAAGCAATACAGAAAGAACTAATAATGGGGTTATTTTAACCACAAATCTCTCTTCAAAAGTTCCATCATTTAATATCACTAAACGATATTTATTCTTTAATTTTTTAAAAAAACGATATTTAATATTATCTGACATAAATCTTTGCAAATATCATAAAAATATACTCATATTTGCTGTATTATTTAAAACGAAATAAAATAAACTTAATAAAATAGAGTTTGTTTACCGAAAGTGAGTAAAAAAGAAATATATAAAAAGATAATCCCACTACTTATATTAGTATTGACTATTTCGTCTTGCTCTACCAAGAAAAAAACATATGTACATAGAAAATACCATGATATTACAGCAAAATATAATGGTTATTTTAACGGAAAAGAAAGTTTAAAATATGGAATAAAAAAACTTGAAAACGCTCAAGTAGATGATTTTTCAAAAATACTTTCCATATATAAACATGATGAGATTTCCCTTTCCAAATCACACTTACCATATATGGAAAAGTCTATAAAAAAAGGATCTGTGGTAATACAAAATCACTCGATAAACATAAAAAATAAAGAATATTGTAAATGGATAGATGATAGTTATTTTTTGGTAGCAAAAGCATATTACTTTAAGGGAGAGTTTATTGAATCTAAAAAAACTTTTGATTTTATAAAAAACAAATACAAAAAAACTGAAATTGCTTTTGAATCTACTCTTTGGGTAGCGAAATGTTATATCGCATTGAATGATTTTCATTCTGCAGAAACAATTTTAGATGACCTTCAATCTAAAAAGAGGTTTCCAGAAAAACTAAGAAAAGAATTACACCTAACTTTATCGGACCTTTATCTACATCAGGAAATGTATATAGACGCTATTGATGAACTAAAATCTACTTGTAATTTAATAAAGAGAAAAAGAAAAAAAGCAAGATACTATTATATAATAGCTCAAATTTATCAGAATAAATCAAATATTAAACAATCTAAAAAATATTTTGAACTTGTTTTGGACGCCAACCCAGAATATGAAATGGTTTTTAATGCTAAAATGAATTTAGCTAGAACCCTCAGAAACAAAAAAGATTTAAATCAGATGAGGGATAAGTTAGTTAAAATGATAAATGACGAAAAAAACAAAGATTATTTAGATCAGATTTACTATACCTTAGGTGAGATGAGTGTAATTGAAAAAGATACAGTTTCTGCTATTGAGAACTTCACTCTTTCGACAAAATACAGTTTTGATAATGATATTCAAAAATCAGTTTCGTTTTTACAATTAGGTAAAATACATTATAATAAATCAAAGTATATTAGTTCGAAAACTTATTATGATAGTACTATTTTCTTTATGCCAGAAAACCACAGATACTTTGAAGAAAGTAGTAAAACTCAAAAAATATTAGAAGAACTAGTTTTCCATTTAAATACAATAAACTATGAAGATAGTTTGCAATGGGCAGCTTCTTTATCGGAAACAGAAAGAAAAATTTTAATTCAAGCAGAAATAGCTAAAGTAATTAAAAAAGAACAAGAAGAATTAAGAGCTCAGCAAAATAATAGTTTTAGAGGAACAGATGGCAGAAACGGTAGAAATGAAAGTTTTGGAAACAACACATCTGGAGGTAAATGGTATTTTTACAATCCAGCAACCCTAAGTTTTGGAATGTCAGAATTTAGAAAAAAATGGGGAAAAAGAAAACTAGAAGACGACTGGAGAAGGTCGAATAAGAAATCAACAACTACTTTAGAAGAAGATTCAATTACTACAGAAAAAAACAAAGAACAAAATAATTTAAAATCAGAAAAATACTACATTGACCAACTACCCCTAACAAAAGAATCGATAGATATTTCCAATGCAAAAATTATAAACTCTTATTATGAGGCTTCTGTAATTTATAAAGATGAGTTAGAGGAGATTAGAAAATCAGAACAAATGTTAGAAGAATTGGTAAAAAAATTCCCTAACCACCCAGAATTAACCCCTCTTTCACTTTATTTAATCTACAACCTACAAACAAATAACAGAAGCTATAAAAAAGCAAAAACAACAAAAAACAAACTGATAAGTGGTTTCCCTGAAAGTAATTACACAAAAACACTTTTAGATTCTAATTTTATTAAATCAATATTAAATAAGCGGAATAAAAAAGAACAGGAATATAATGAGGTTTATAAGTTATATGAAAATGATAGTTTTTTATTAGTTTCTTCAAAATCATCAGAAATAATGAAGTCCATTAAAAATGAAAACGATTCAATATATTTAGAGAAATACTTCTTACTTAAAACACTATCTGACTTTAAAATAAATAACGACACATCTATTTTTATAAAAAACCTAAAGACAGGAAAAGAAAAGTTTAAAAACTCTGAAACATCAGAAAGATGTGATGAACTATTAAATTTATTAAACAGTAAAGAAGAAATTGAAGAAAGAAACAAAACAGCTGTATTAAAAACGCCTTACCGATTTAAGAAAAATACTCCTCATTGTCTTTTAATTATTTTACCAAAAGAAAATACAGATATTACATTTATCAAAACTCTAATTTCCGACTTTAATAACAGAAACTACAGTAGTAGAATTTTTGAAATTAACGCAATGATGATTGGTGTAGAGTCTCATTTACTACTTATAAAAACATTTGATAATTTTAATTCATCCGACTTATATTCGAAACAAATCTCCTCTGACAAAACAATTAAAAAAGAATTAAACAAATCGACTCATAAAAATATACTTATATCAGAATCAAATTTTTCAGAGTTTTATAAAAACAAAGATTTTGAGGGTTATTCTAACTTCTTTAATAATAATTATTTAGAAACTAAATAAAACAGAAAAATATTTATAATTTAGCGAGTATAAAAATTAAAATTATGTTTTCTAATAATAACAACAATATGAAAAACCAAACTAACACATCATCCGTAATCAACATGATTGGAAATGGAACAATAATTAATGGAGACATTCAGTCAAAAAGTGATATAAGAATTGATGGGATTTTGAAGGGGTCTGTTAAAACTGAGGGTAAATTGGTTGTTGGAACCTCTGGTGTTGTTGAAGGTGATGTTTTTTGTTCTGATGCGGATATTTCAGGAGAGATAAAAGCAAAAATTACAGTTTCGAAACTTCTTTCTTTAAAATCTACTTCAAAATTAAATGGAGATATTATTACAAATAAACTTTCTATTGAGCCAGGAGCTTCTTTTTCTGGATCTTGTAGTATGGGAGCTGTTATTAAAGATATAAAACATGTCGAAAAACAAGACAAAAAAGAAAAAACAGCTTAATTCTTACATTAAATATTCTTCATTAACCACACAAATGGCGGTAATTATTGCTGCTGGGACTTTTTTTGGAGATTATCTGGACGATTCTAACAACTCAGAAACGCCAGTTTACACTATTATCTTTTCCTTAATTTCAATAATCTTAGCTCTTTACTACGTATCGAGAGATATAATAAAACACAATGATAAAAAATAAGCTTTTCATTTTCATTCTTAGTTTTGTATTAAATTACTTTATTGTGTGGGTAGTTAATTTAAACATCCAAATTTTGGATATTTTCACAATTCAAATATTTCTTTTCACCCTTTCTTTGTTGGGCGATTTGCTTCATCAAAAATTTTCCAATAAAAAAGACATTACTCCATCACATTTTCTATCTATTAACTTTTCAAGAATTTTTCTTTGTGTATTGTTCTTAGTTCCCACAATATTAAGATATAGCAAACCAGATAATATTTATATTTATAACTTTTTCATTGTTTATTTTATCTATCTTTTTTCAGACATTATTTTTAAACAGAGAAACACAAACAAAATAAATATATAATTTTTAAATTTTTTTCTTTTAGATTCAATTATTTATTTATTTTTGCATTCGATTTTAAGGACATAAAAAGAAAATGAAAAAGACGATTTTCAAACTAATTTTTACATCTTTGTTGACTTTAACAGCAACAACAAATATTTTTGCTGAAGGAAACCCTATAAAAGAAGAGGCGTTTAATCCAACCCCTGAAATTTTGCATCATATTGCTGATTCATACGAATGGCATTTATGGGGAGATGTTTCAATTCCTCTTCCGGTTATTTTGTATACCGAAGGAAACCTAGATATTTTTATGTCATCAGAATTTCATCATGGGAAATCAAAAGTTGACAAAGGTAATGGAGATAGATCATACAAGATTGATCACCATCATATAATAGAGGAAAACAATAAAGAATTCATTAATCTTTCCATTACAAAGAATGTCGCTTCAATGCTTTTAGCAGTATTAATTTTATTTTTTATTTTGAGAAAAACAGCGATTAGCTATAAAAACAAAAAAGAAGCTCCAAAAGGGATACAGTCATTTTTAGAACCTTTGATTCTTTTTGTTAGAGACGACATTATTAAATCAAACATTGGTCCAAAATATAAAAAATATACAATGTTTTTGATGACGGTTTTTTTCTTTATACTAATAAACAATCTATTAGGACTAACCCCGGGAGCAGCAAATGTTACAGGAAATATTTCCGTAACATTTGTTTTATCAATGTTCACGTTTATTATTATTACAGTATCAGCAAATAAAGGGTATTGGAAACATATTGTTAAACCCCCAGGGACACCAATTGCATTATTGCCAATTATGATTCCAATTGAAATATTTGGAGTTTTTACAAAGCCATTCGCTTTAATGATTAGGTTATTTGCAAACATTACAGCAGGACACATTATAATATATAGTTTAATATCGTTGATTTTTGTTGCGTCAAATAATGGAGAAAACGTGGTAGCAGGATGGTCTGTAGCTCCTATATCAACTTTATTTGTTTTATTTATTTTTCTAATAGAGATATTAGTAGCTTTTTTACAAGCATATATATTTACACTATTGTCAGCTGTTTTTATAGGGCTGGCAGTAAAAGAAGAAGATCATTAATTATTAACAATTTTGTTTAACTAAAACTATTTAAAAATGGAACCAGAAGCAGTAGAAACAGGAATTAAAGGAATCGCAGCTATAGGAGCTGGCTTGTCAGCTATAGGGGCTGGAATTGGAATAGGTATGATTGGAGGAAAAGCTCTTGAAGCGATGGCTAGACAGCCAGAACATTCAGGAATGATTCAAACCAACATGTTTATTGCAGCTGCTCTTGTTGAAGGAGTTGCATTATTTGGAGTTGTTGTTGCTCTTATGCAAGGATAAATCAAATTAATTCCCTGTTACGGTTGGTAACAGGGAATTAAAAACTAAAAAATTAAAAAATTATGATTTCATTTGACCCAGGACTAATTATATGGACAACAATAATATTTACATTACTATTAATTGTTTTGAAAAAATTTGCATGGAAGCCAATATTAAATTCAGTAGACGAAAGAAATAAAAGTATTGAAGAAGCTTTGACAGCTGCTGATAAAGCTAAAGAAGAAATGGCATTATTAAATGCGGATAACGAAAGAATATTACAAGAAGCAAGAATGGAAAGAGATACACTACTCAAAGAAGCTAGAGAAATGAAAAATAACATTATTAACGAAGCAAAAGAGAAAGCTAGTACAGAAGCGGATAAAATCTTAATTTCAGCAAAAGAGCAAATATCTAATGAAAAAATGAAAGCTATTACTGAATTAAAAAATACAGTAGCAGACTTATCAATCAATATGGCTACAATGGTTATTAAATCTGAATTAAAAAATGTTGACAAACAAAAACAATTAGTTTCAGAAGCTTTAAAAGAAGCAGAACTAAATTAAGAAAAAATGAAAGCAACAAAACTTACATCAAGATATGCAAAATCTCTACTTAGTTTGGTAATAGAAAACAATTCTTTAGAATCAACTCTTTCTGATATGAAACTAATATTATCTGTTTGTAATCAAAATAGAGATTTGTCCCAATTATTAAAAAGTCCAGTTGTAAAGACAGATAAAAAGTTAACCATCCTTTCAGAAATATTCTCAAATGAAGTTACTGAAATAACAATGGCTTTTATTAGTATTATTACAAACAAAAAAAGAGAGAAATTTTTAGAGGGTATTGCGGAAAGTTTTATTTTTCTTTATAAAATTCATAACAATATTGAAACTGTTACACTTACCACTGCTACTGCAGTTGATAACTCTACAAAAGAAGAAATTATGAATTATATTAAGAAGAACGGAAAATCAGAAGTTGAATTAACAGAGTTTGTTGATGAAGATATTTTGGGAGGTGTAATAATTAGAATGGGAGATAAACAATTGGATGCAAGTGTATCTAGAAATATAAAAGAATTAAAAAAATCGTTTAATAAAAACCTTTATATAAAGGACTTTTAAAAATAAAAAACAATGGCAGAAGTAAAACCAGCTGAGGTATCAGCAATTTTAAGACAACAACTTTCAGGTTTTAAATCTGAAGCTCAATTAGAGGAAGTTGGGACAGTATTACAAGTAGGAGATGGTATTGCTCGTATTTACGGACTTACAAATGTTCAATCCGGAGAATTAATTGAATTTGAAAACGGGATAAAAGCAATCGTACTTAATCTTGAAGAAGATAATGTTGGTGCGGTTTTATTAGGACCTTCAAAAGGAATTAAGGAAGGAGACACTGTAAAAAGAACTAAGCAAATTGCATCTATTAATGTAGGTGAGGGAATGTTAGGAAGAGTTGTTGACACAATGGGTAATCCTATTGACGGAAAAGGACCAATTCAAGGTGAAACATTCGAAATGCCAATTGAAAGAAAAGCTCCTGGTGTAATTTACAGACAGCCTGTAAACGAGCCACTACAAACAGGATTAAAAGCAGTTGATGCTATGATTCCTATTGGTAGAGGTCAAAGAGAGTTAATTATTGGAGATAGACAAACTGGTAAAACAGCCGTAGCTATTGATACAATTATTAATCAAAAAGAATTTTACGATAAAGGGGAGCCTGTTTTCTGTATCTATGTTGCTGTTGGTCAGAAAAACTCTACTGTTGCGGCACTTGCTAAAACATTAGAAGACGTTGGAGCTCTTGCTTATACTGTTATTATTGCGGCTTCAGCCGCTGATCCTGCTCCAATGCAATTTTACGCACCACTTTCAGGAGCGGCTATTGGAGAATATTTTAGAGATACTGGTAGACCAGCTTTAATTGTATTTGATGACTTATCAAAACAAGCAGTTGCATACAGAGAAGTTTCTTTATTACTTAGAAGACCTCCAGGAAGAGAGGCGTATCCAGGAGATGTATTTTACTTACACTCTAGATTATTAGAGAGAGCTGCAAAAGTTATTAATGATGATACTATCGCTTCTCAAATGAACGATTTACCAGAGTCTTTAAAGGGCAAGGTAAAGGGTGGAGGATCTTTAACAGCACTACCAATTATTGAAACTCAAGCGGGTGATGTATCTGCTTATATTCCTACAAATGTAATTTCTATTACTGATGGACAGATTTTCTTAGAGTCGAACTTATTTTTATCAGGTGTTCGTCCTGCAATTAACGTAGGTATTTCGGTATCTCGTGTGGGTGGTTCAGCTCAAATTAAGTCTATGAAAAAGATTTCAGGAACTTTAAAATTAGACCAAGCTCAGTATAGAGAATTAGAAGCATTTGCAAAGTTTGGATCTGACCTCGATGCTGCAACAACAGCTATTATCGAAAAAGGTAAAAGAAATGTAGAAATCCTTAAACAAGGACAATATTCTCCGTTAAGAGTTGAAGAACAAGCGGCTATTATTTACTGTGGTACTAACGGATTGTTATTAGATGTTCCTGTAAATAAAATTAAAGAATTCGAATCTGAGTTTATGGCATTTTTACATGCAAAACACCAAGACACATTAGATTCTTTAGCGGCTGGAAAATTAACAGATGAAATTAAATCTACTATTGAGAAAGTAGCTGCTGATCTTTCTCAGAAATACGCTAACTAATTATGGCGAACTTAAAAGAAATACGTTCTAGAATTACATCAGTAGGGTCAACTATGCAGATTACATCTGCTATGAAAATGGTATCTGCAGCTAAGTTAAAAAGAGCTCAGGATGCGGTTACTCAAATGAGACCATACGCAAATAAACTTACAGAATTATTGGTAAATTTAAGTTCGACTTTAGATAGTTCTGATGGTGGTATTTATTCTCAAAACAGAGATTTAAAGAAGGTATTACTAGTTACTATTACCTCTAATAGAGGTCTTTGTGGAGGGTTTAACACAAACATCATTAAGAAAGCTAAATCTTTGATGGAGGAAGAGTATAAAGGTGTAGAAACTGACATTATTTCTATTGGTAAAAAATCTTCTGAGAATTTTGATAAAAATGGTTATAACGTTATTTCTTCACATGATGATTTATATTCTGATTTAACATTTGATAATACGTCTGAAATTGCTCAAAAAATTATGGATGCTTTTACAAATACTGAATACGATAAAGTAGTATTACTTTACAATCAGTTTAAAAATGCAGCTACTCAAATTGTGATGAATGAACAGTTTTTACCAATTGAATCTCCTGAAGATACAGAAGATACTGTTGGAGATTATATTTTTGAACCAAATCAGAAAGATATTGTAGAGAATTTAATTCCAAAATCTTTAAAAACACAACTTTTCAAAGCTGTTTTAGATTCTTATGCTTCCGAGCATGGAGCAAGAATGACAGCTATGCATAAAGCAACAGATAATGCTGGTGAACTTAAAAAAGAACTTACATTATCTTACAACAAAGCTCGTCAAGCAGCAATTACAGGTGAAATTCTGGAAATTGTTGGAGGAGCAGAAGCGTTGAACGGTTAAGATAGACTAAAATAAAATTGTTAAAAACCCTCTACATTTTGTAGGGGGTTTTTTATTTTTCGAAAAACTGAAATACTATATTTGTAAAAACAATTACTACAATGAACTATAACAACATTCTATTAGAAATTTCGGACAATATTTCTTACATAACCATAAACAGACCTAATCAACTAAACGCTTTAAATTCCGAAACTATAAAGGAGTTAAATTCTGCAATACTTTATTCTGAAGAGAATAATGAAGTAAGATGTATCATCCTTACAGGAAGCGGGACAAAGTCTTTTGTGGCGGGTGCGGATATTAAAGAATTTGCAGGATTCTCAATAGAAGAAGGAGAGAATTTAGCAAGAAAAGGACAAGAACAATTGTTCGATTTATTAGAAAACTGCTCAAAACCAACTATTGCAGCAGTAAATGGTTTTGCTTTAGGAGGAGGATTAGAGCTAGCTATGTCTTGCCATATTCGTGTCGCTTCATTAAATGCTAAAATGGGATTACCAGAAGTTTCTTTAGGGCTTATTCCTGGTTATGGAGGAACCCAAAGGTTATCAAATTTAGTTGGAAAAGGAAAAGCAATGGAAATGATATGTACTTCAGGAATGTTGTCTGCAGAGGAGGCTTTACAATGGGGATTACTAAATAGCATTTGCGATCAAGAAGATTTAATATCAAATTGTGAAAAGATAGCATCTAAGATTTGTAGGAATTCTCCAATGGCAATTTCTTCTGCAATAAAATCAGTAAATGCAGGTTTTATTGATGGTGTAGATGGTTTTGAAGTAGAAAAAATAGAGTTCGGGAAATGTTTCGGAACAGAACAATTTACAGAAGGAACAACAGCATTTTTAGAAAAAAGAAAAGCAAATTTTTAATTGAATCCACTTAAAAAATTAGCGGGACAAACTGTAATTTATGGTTTAAGTAGTGTAGTCGGAAGACTGCTTAATTACTTATTAGTACCTCTTTATACTCGTTATTTTTTACCTGAAGAATATGGAGTTGTTACTGAACTTTACGCATATGTAGCGTTTTTGGTTGTAATACTTACTTATGGTATAGAAACCGCTTTTTTTAGGTACAGCCAGAAGGTCCCGAACAAAAGAACAGTTTATAGTACCGCTTTAATTTCGTTGCTTGTAACTTCTATTTTATTTGTTTTTATAATATTTTCTTCTGCTATTCCAATTGCAAATTGGCTGGAATATCCAAATCATTCTGAGTATATCCAGTTTTTTGCACTAATTATTGGTTTAGATGCTGTTTCAGCTATTTCATTTGCAAAGCTAAGAGAAAAAAATAACGCTAGTAGATTTGCACTAGTTAGATTGGTTAATATTTTCATCAATATAGGGTTAAATTTATTCTTTATTATTTATTGTCCTTATGCTTTGGAAAAAGGACTTTCCTCAGTAGAATTTGTTAATTCAGTTTATTCAGAAGGATATGGAGTAGGTTATATTTTTATTGCTAATTTGATAGCGAGTGCAATTACATTTTTAATGTTACTTCCTGAGATGATAAAATCAGTTTGGATTTTTGATAAGAAACTTTGGAAACAAATGATGGTTTATGCGCTTCCGTTATTAATTGCGGGATTAGCTGGAATGACAAATGAAACAATAGATAGAATTCTATTAAAACACTTATTACCATCAACCGTAAACTCCTCCCACGAACTCGGTTTGTACGGAGCTTTTTACAAATTATCCATATTGATGATTTTATTTATACAAACTTTCAGATTTGCTGCAGAACCCTTCTTTTTTGCTCAGGAAAAAGAAAAAAACTCAAAAAAAATATATGCAGATGTGATGAAGTATTTTGTAATTATAACCTCCCTGATATTTTTATTAGTCAGTATGTTTTATGATTTTATTATTCTGTTTTTAGGAGATAATTATCATGATAAAAGAGGATTCCTTGTTGTATCTATTTTACTTGCAGCTAATTTATTTTTAGGTATTTACTATAATCTTTCTATTTGGTACAAACTTTCAGAAAAAACAAAATACGGAGCGTATCTTTCTATTTTCGGTGCTGTAATTACATTAGTTCTTAACATTATTCTTATTCCAATAATTGGATTTGTTGGTTCTGCATGGGCTACATTAGTTTGTTATTTTACAATGACCGTTACATCATATCTCCTTGGAAGAAAACACTATCATATTCCGTATAATTTACAAAGAATTTTCTTGTATTTAGGAATTACTACTTTTATGTACTTTTCTTCTACATTTTTAAATTCACACATACTAGATGTTATTTATATTATTATTTTTGTAAGTACAGCTTTTTACTTAGAGAAACCTAAAAAAGATGTATTTTCAAACCCTAAATTATTCAATTAAAAAGATGAAAGTAAAAGTAGTAAACAAATCAAAACATAACCTACCACATTATTCAACAATAGCTTCTGCTGGTATGGATTTAAGAGCAAATATTGATAAGTCAATAGAACTAAAACCATTAGAAAGAACCATTGTAAAAACAGGAATTTTTATGGAGCTTCCTGTAGGATATGAAGCCCAAGTAAGACCGAGAAGTGGCCTAGCGTTTAAAAAAGGAATTACAGTATTAAATTCTCCAGGAACAATTGATGCTGATTATAGAGGAGAGGTAGGTGTAATTTTAGTAAATCTTTCATCTGAAGAATTTGTAATAGAAGATGGTGAAAGAATTGCTCAAATGGTAATTGCACAACACGAACAAGCTGATTGGACTGAAGTTGATATATTAGAAGAAACTGATAGAGGAACTGGTGGTTTTGGAAGTACCGGAGTAAAATAAATGAGGAATATTTATCTCATATCATTTTTAATTTTGTTTGTTTTTACAAATATAAACGCACAGAAAAATTCATTTTATCCTGAGGGAACAAAAAATAAAAATAAAAACTCGAAAAATAGAGAAAACGAAAAAAGTAAAGAAGAATTTCAGTACAAAACTTACTTTTTCAGAGCCATAAAAGAAAAATCATTAGAGAATTATTCAGAAGCAATAAAGTACTTTGAAAAATGTATAAAATTAGATAAATCGTTACCAACACCATATTATGAAATATCACAGATTTATTATTATAATGATGAGATAAAAAAAAGTTTAGAATATTCTGAAAAAGCATACGAATTAGATAACTCAAACACATGGTACGCTTTGTTTTATGCAGAAAACCTTTTTGTAAATAACGACTACTACAACACTATCCATCTTTATAAAAAACTATTGAAAGAAGATAACGATAATGAAGATTATTACTTGGAATTAGCTAAAGTATATTTGTATGACAACAATTTGTTATTAGCTATTAAAACCTATAATGAATTAGAAAAAAAGAAAGGATTAAATCATTATACAAGCACTCAAAAACACAAAATTTATCTTGAATTAAAAGACTATAATAAAGCGGCTAAGGAATTAGAATCGTTACTTGAAGAAATCCCGGATGATTTAGAGATATACGAAATGTTATCAGATTGTTATATATTGGATGGAGATTATGACAAGTCCTTTAAAGTGTTAAAAAGAATTTCGGAACTTAAACCAAATTCTATTAGCGTTCATTTATCGCTTGCAGATTATTACTTAAAAAAAGGAGATCTAGAAAAATATAAAGAAGAACTTTTATTTGCTTTTAAATCAGAAAAACTAGACCCTGAAAGTAAAATAAGAAAGATTATACCGCTTTTAACTCCAATATATGAAAATGATCTATCAAATATAGATTTGTTAGACAAACTATCTTCTGAGCTTGTAAAAGTACATCCAGAAAATGTGATGGTAAATTATATTTATGCAGATGTTTTAAGGTTTAACTCTCAAAAAGAACTAGCTTTAACTCAATATAAAAAAGTTGTTGAACTTGATCCAAATCAGCAAGACGCTTGGAATGAATTATTGTTTCTTCAACTAAATTTAAACCAATTAGATTCATTGATTATTTTCTCTTACAAGTCCTTGGATTTATACCCAACAAATCCTTTGTTTTATTATTTAAACGGACTTGCTAATTACTATAAAAAAAATTACAAGCAATCTATAGAATCGATTAGCGTTGGAGTAAATTTTCTTGTAGGGAATCAAAATCTTTCTTCTGAAATGTACGCTATTTTAGGAAATTCGTACAATGAAATTAAGGATTATAAAAAGTCGGACGAATCTTATGAAAAAGCGCTGGGTTTTTTACCCGACAATGTGCAGGTTTTAAATAATTACGCATATTATTTATCACTTAGAGGAGAAAATCTTGAAAGAGCTAAGGAAATGTCTCTAACTACTATTGAGATGTTTCCTGATGAAGCAAATTATTATGATACATATGCTTGGATTTTATATAAAATGAAGAACTTTAAAGAAGCGAAATTTTGGATGCAAAAAGCTCTTGATATAAACGAATCACAAACATTTTATAATCATATGGCAGATATTTTAACTGAATTAGGAGAGTTAGAACAAGCGGAACTATACAGAAATATTGAACTAAAACAAGAGGATAATGAATAAAAATATATTAATATTATTTGTTTTGGTTGTTAGTTTTTCTTCTTGCGATTTATTAAAAAAGAACATAGATATAGATAGTTATATTGATTCTCCATCTAATTCAAAGGAACTAATAAAAAAAGTTAATTTAAATAACATTTCTCCAGAATGGATGTCGTTAAACACTAAAATTAAAATAAATAAAGAAGGACAAGAAACAACAATCAACTCTCAAATTAGAGTTAGGAAAGATAGTGTTATCTGGGTTTCTGTAAAAGCTCCACTTGGTATTGAAGTATTTAGAACAATGATAACGCCAGATTCTATTTATTTTATGAGTAGAATGGATAAAACTTACTTTGTAAAACCTATTTTACATCTTAAAAATGTAGTAAAAGCTGATATAAGCTTTAACCAACTTCAATCTATTTTGTTTGCTTCACCAGAAATAAAAAATGAAAATTTTGAGTTTTCAGACTCCCCCAATCTTTCTTTAAAGTCAAGTAAAATTAGTTACTCTATTCACCCGTTGTTTTATCGAGTTGAAAAAATAGAAATAATAGAATCGGAGGAAAAAAGATTGGAAATAAATTTTTATAATTATCTAACACGGAAGTTAAAACAAGATAATGGAACTGAAGATTTTACAGGATTTTTTCCGAATAAACTTCTGGTTAATGTTCGGTCTGATGAGGTTTTTGATGCGGAGATCAATTATACAAAAATTGAGTTTAACAAGAAGTCATCATTAAGTTTTAAAATACCAAGTTCATATGTTCAGATTGATTAAAAACATATTATTATTTGTATTTACATTTTCTATTTTTGTGTCTTTTTCTCAAAATAATAAACAAAACTTAAAAAAAGAAAAACAAAAAATTGAACAAGAAATAAAAGAAACCAACATTCAATTAAACAAAGAGAAGAAGAAAAAAAACTCTGCTTTAAAACAGTTGGAGCTTTCAAATAAAAACCTGAACAATCATAATAAATTACTAAAAAACTTAGAAAATTCTGTTCAGATTCAACTTTCAGAAATTAAAAAAATAGAGAATAACATATCTGAAATTGAAAGCCAAATTCTTAAAAAAGAAGAAGACTTAATTAAAGCAAAACAGTTTTTGTCTGATGTTTTGTATCAAACATATCTTTGGAAAAACACATATAACGAAAGTTTATTTCTGATTTCTTCCGACAATATAAACAAGATGTTTAAAAGAAAACAATACCTTAAACAATTAACTTATTTTAGAAAAAACCAAACAATTAAAATACAAGATTTAAAGAAAGAACTAAATATGGAGAAAGAGATTTTAATTGAAATAAAGAACAATCTTCTTAGTAAAAAACAAGAAAAAGAAGAAACACTTAACACAAAAACAAATCAAACAAAACAACTAGAATTAACGAAAAATGAGAACTCCCAAATTGTTTCCGAAATCAAGAAAAATGAACAATTCTATAAAGATAAATTAAACCTAAAAAAGATTGAGGCTCAGGAAATAGAAAAACAAATAAAACAAATTATCGAGGAGGAAATAAGAAAAGCTAGAGAAGAAGCTGAAAAGAATAATAACGGATCTCCACTTACACCTGAATCAATTGAACTATCTTCAAACTTTACATCCAATAAAGGAAAACTCCCATGGCCACTAGAAAAAGCTACAATATCCGGTAGATATGGGATAAAGAAAAACCAAGCTATTTCTGGGGTTGAAACAAAAAATAATGGTATTGATTTTAGTACAGATCAAGGTCAGAGTGTTCGAGTTGTTTTTGATGGTACGGTCTCTAGGATTTTCTTTATAAAAGGAAAAGGGAAAGCTATTTTAGTAAATCATGGTAGTTATTTTACGGTTTATTCTGGACTAAAAAATGTGTTAGTTACAAACGGAGAGAAACTAATATCTAAACAGAAAATAGCAACTGTTTTAACCTCTGAAATTACCGGAAAAACAGAATTACATTTTGAAATTTGGAAAGGGAAAGAAACTCAAAATCCACTTTATTGGTTATACAAGGCTAAATAATATAAAATTATCATAAATTTGCTTAAAATTTAAAACTATGGACTCAACATTATTAGTAGGAATGCCTGGAATGCCTGAAATGTTTATTATTTTAGCAATTGTATTATTATTATTTGGTGGAAAAAAACTACCTGGACTAATGAAAGGAATTGGAAAAGGAATTAAAGAATTCAAAGACGCTAAAGACGATATACAAAAAGAAACAGAAGATAAGGACGAAAAATAATCTTCAAAAACTCCAAATTGAACAACTACATTTCTTATACAGAAACAATTAATGCGTTAAAATGTGGTGAAACTACATGTGTTAATATTGTTACAAATTACCTTTCTACAATTTCAGATAAAAACAATGAAATCAATGCTTTTGTTGAGGTTTTTTCGGAAGAAGCTTTAGAGAAAGCAAAACAAATTGATCAAAAAATATCTGAAGGAAAATCAGGTAAATTAGCTGGAATGGTTATTGGGATAAAAGATAATATCTGTTACAAAAATCATAAAGTAAGCGCATCTTCCAAAATTTTATCTGATTTTGAATCTCTTTATTCCGCTACTGTAATAGAAAAATTAGAACAAGAAGATGCAATTATTATTGGAAGGTTAAATTGTGATGAATTCGCTATGGGAAGTGCTAATGAGAATTCAATATACGGATATGTAAAAAACCCTCACAATACAAATAAAGTTCCAGGAGGTTCTTCTGGTGGTTCTGCAGCAGCAGTTGCAGCAAACATGTGTTTAGCGGCACTAGGCAGTGATACCGGAGGGTCAATAAGACAGCCAGCAGCTTTTTGTGGTGTAGTTGGATTAAAACCTACATACTCAAGAGTTTCTAGATATGGATTAATTGCATACGCATCTTCATTCGATCAGATTGGGCCTATTACACATAATGTAGAGGACTCAGCTTTATTACTTGAAGTAATTTCTGGTTTGGATAAAAACGATAGCACTTCCTCATCTGTAAAAGTTGATGATTATTCAAGTTTTTCAAAAAATGGAAAAAAGAAAATAGCTGTTATTTCTGATTGTATTAATCATAAAGGATTGGATTCTGAAGTAAAGAATAAGGTTGAGGAAAGTATCATCAAACTAAAAGAATTAGGACATGAAGTTGAATATGTTTCTTTCCCATATTTAGATTTTTTAGTTCCTACTTATTATGTTCTTACAACTGCAGAAGCATCATCTAACTTAGCTAGATTTGATGGAGTGCATTATGGTTTCAGATCAGAAAAAACAGAAAATTTAGAACAAACTTATATTAACTCCAGAACTGAAGGATTTGGAGAAGAAGTTAAAAGAAGAATTATGTTAGGTATATTTGTTTTAAGCGCTGGTTATCATGATGCTTATTATAAAAAAGCACAGCAAGTAAGAAGATTAGTGCAAAATAAAACAAATGAAATTTTAGAAAACTATGATTTTATCTTATCTCCTACTACTCCACATACCGCATTTGATTTAGGGAAAAAACAAACAGACCCAACGGTTATGTATTTAGAAGATATATTTACTGTACAAGCTAATATTACCGGACATCCATCAATTTCATTACCACTTTACAAACATTCAAACGGTATGCCTTTCGGATTACAAATCTTATCTCAGAAGTTTACTGAGAAGGAATTATTATCTTTTTCTGAAGAGATAATGAAAAACTTATTATAAAAAGCTAGTTAATAAAACTTCCATTTCATATCAATATATTTAAGCATAATCAAATATTTTTTTCAAATTTGTAATCTTATGAAAAAGTATTCTCTTTTATTTCTTTTAGTGTTTTCTGTCAATAATTTATTTTCTCAATCTGATACAATTACTATTGAAACTTTAAACGAGTCTTCTCTTGTAAACTACAACACAATAATTGAAGTTGACACAACAATACTTCAGGAAAAACAACCTTTAGACACAATAGTTGAGGTGAAAATTAAAGAAGAGAAACACCCTGCTTATACGGGAGAAAAACTTCTTATTTATAAAAGAATGTTATTATTAGACGAATCTTCTCCGATAGATTATGATTTTAATAATATAACTTATTTTTATATTGATAGATATTTAAACAGAGATGTAAAATTAATTAGTAGAATGTTGGGAGTTTCTCCTTATTATTTTCCTATGATGGAACAGCAATTAGATAGATTTCAGATTCCGCTTGAGTTAAAATATTTAGCAATTGTAGAGTCCGCATTAAACCCAAAAGCAAGAAGTAGATCCGGAGCAACTGGTTTATGGCAGTTTATGTACAACACAGGTAAGGAATATAATCTTGAGGTTACTTCCTACATTGATGAAAGACAAGATCCTTTAAAATCAACAATTGCTGCATGTGAGTATTTTAATGTTTTGTATGATATTTTTGGAGATTGGAATTTGGTTTTGGCTGCATATAATGGAGGTCCCGGATATCTGAAACGATTAATTGCAAAAACGGAACTTCATGATTATTGGGAGTTAAGGCCACACCTTAGAAAAGAAACACAAGGTTATGTCCCGAAATTTATAGCTGTTAGTTACGCTATGACTTTTTATAAAGAACATAATATTGAGGTTTTTGATTCTCATATGGATGTTTCGGAAAGAGATACAATTTCGTTTAATGAACAAGTTCCTTATTATCTTATCTCTGACATGTTTTGTATTACTAAAGAAACTTTAAACTATTTAAACCCGTCATTTAAAAAGGATTTATTACCAGAAGGAGATGCAATTTGTTTACCATCTGATGTTATTTTGGATATTGTAAGAAATGAGGATAACTTTTACGACTACTTACAAAAAGTTGAAAACAAAGAGATTTTGGTTAATGAAACAAGATTAATATACACAGTAGAAAAGGGAGATTATTTAGGTAAAATATCAAAGAAATATAACTTAAAAGTACATGATATAAAAAAATGGAATAATCTTCATTCCGACAATCTTTCCATTGGTGCTAAACTAATTTTATATATTCCAGATGAAAAATAATATATTTGTTTTTTCTTTAATCCTTTTGTTTTCTTGTAATGAAAGTGACACAAAAAACACAAAATTTCTATCTGAAAATACCGGAAAACATAATGAGATAATTCTTGTTATGGAAGATAAATTTTGGAATAGCGAAATGGGAGATGTTCTGAGAACAACCTTTGAAAAAGAAATACCATCCCTTCCTCAATCCGAACAACTTTTCAATCTTATTCAGATAAATTCTAGTGAGTTTAGTAGATTTTTTCAAACTCATAAAAACATTATTTTTGTTTCAGATGATTTAAATGATTCATATTCCAAAAATAAATGGGCAAAAGCACAAATTGTAATGTATCTTAATTGTGAAAATTTACAAGAATTTAAACAATCATCTAATAAAGCTTTTAGCTTTATAAACAGAAAAGAAATTGAAAACATAAAACACACCTACAAAAAAGGACATAATAAAAAAGGAAGAAAACATATTAAAGAAAATTTTGGTATTGACTTATATCTTCCAACAGAATATACTATTTCTAATAAAGTAAATGGGGTTTTTATTGCTGATTTTCATTCGTTTAATGAAAAACAAGATTTGTTAAAATACATTGCGGTTTTCAGTTTTACGGATGATGGAGGTGACCTAAAAGAACAGATAATAACACAAACAGATTCTATACTAAACCAATATATAAAAGGTGGTGTAGAGGGAGCGTATGTACAAATTGATAGGAGAATTCCTATTGTTGAAGAGGGTGGAGTTTTAAGAGCTATGTGGAATCTGAAAAACGGATTTATGGCAGGACCACTTTTAATCAAAATAAGATATAAAGAAGATGAAACTGTAGTTTCTTTAGGCTTGGCTTTTTATCCGAATGAAAACAAAAGAACAATTGTCAGAACTTTTGAAGCGATACTTTAAAGAACAAATAATTTATCAGTTTTAACTATTTCTCCAGACCCCACTATCTTATAAATATAAATCCCTTTACTCAGATCAGAAATTTCAACTTTTGTAAAATCAGATTTTAAATTTTGTTCAAGTAATAATTTACCTGTAATAGAGAAAAGTTTAAGTTTATAATTATCTAAAACATATGGAGTTTTTACATAAAATTCGGAGTTTACAGGATTCGGAAATACTCGTATAAAATCAGGGTTTACCTGAGAAACAGAAGAAGGAAATGAATTTAAATCACTTTCCCAAACCCCTCTACCAAAAGTAGCTGCTCTTAATTTTCCTACAGAATATTGTATTTCTAATTCTCTTACACTAACAAACGGAAGATCTTGGTTGTAAAATTGCCACTCTGTCATTGTGCTATCTTTATGAAAAACACCAATATCAGTACCGATATACAAATCATCTTTGGAGTAATTTTGATACACTATACAATTTACCGGTAAATTAGGTAGTTGTGTTCCTGAAATATTAATCCAAGTATCACCACCATCAATACTTTCATAAACTTTTTTATCAGCATTAAAAGATGAAATAGTAACAAAAACTCTATCAGGATTAGTGTTAGAAACAGTTACATCTGAAATATTTCCCGAAGGAAGTCCGGTTTTTATATAGTCCCAATTTTGCCCGTCATCTTTTGTAACCCACAAACCAGAATATGTAGCGGCATAAATATAATCTACATCAGAAGGAGCTAAGGCAATTGTTTTTAATTGTCCGTAAGTTGGTGAAATAGAATCCCAAGAAGCGGTAGCAGTATTACTTTTATAAACAACATTATATCCAGCAACAATAATATTATTATCCAAAGGATGCATTTTATAAGGTGTAACCCACGAACCTTCATAACTAACAGGTTTAGCATTATACCAATCATGACCACCATTATATGTTACTTTTATACCTCCATACTGAGATGAGGAATAAATGATATTATCATCATATTCATCAATAATACATTCCATCCCATCCGAACCTCTAATTGCGTCCCAAGTTGTGCCTGTTAATCTTTCTGTACCATTATCCTGCGCTCCAACAACCAATTTATATTCATTATTTTTTGATAATCCTAGTTTGTAAAATTGAGATATTTCTAAACCATCACTAATATCAATCCAAGTATTTAGTTGATTAAAATATTTGTAAAGACCCCCATCATTTCCTACATAAGCTATGTCGTTAATAGGATTAAATTCTGCTGCATGATGATCAACATGCATATATGAATAATTAGAACCATTACCACTAGAACCTTCTATATTCCAAGTTACACCACCATCAGTTGATTCCCAAAGGTTTATTCCCCCTACATATAAATGATTCTCATTAACTGTAGAAACAGCCAAACTCATATCATACCAAGATTGACCACCAACACTACTACCATCTGTATCTCTTCCTAAAATATTTGATGTGTCTGATTGTAAAACCCAATTATCTCCTCCATCAGAGGATTTATATAAGCCGTGATAACCCCAGGAATTATCAGAAAACAAGGCGTAAACAACATTAGAATTTGCTGGAGTAACCGCAATTAAAGGTCTCCTTTTATTAGAATTTGAAACTCCATTTGCACAAACTTGCCAAGTAGATCCTCCATCTAAAGAACGATATACATTTGAACTTCCAGAAGTTTGTTTTGTGGCGTACAGGATATTTGTGTTTTCAGGTTTGTAATGTATATCTCTAAACCTCCCGTTCGGACCAACAACACTCCATGTGTTTCCTCCATCTGCTGTAACAAGTATATTATCTCCTGTGGCAGCAAAAATACTATCAGTATAATTAGGATTCATTTCCAATTTACTAATTTCTATTTGCTGATTTACTGTATAACTTAATCCCGTTGTATCCCAATTTAAACCACCATCAATACTTTTTAATACTCCAATAGAGTAGGTGTCTCCACCGTCAGCATCTCCTGTAGCTAAATACATAATATCTGTATTTGTAGGGTCAATTAAAATATCAGAAACGCCTAATACAGGTAAATTATCTGTGTTTGTTGTCCAATTATCTCCACCGTCAATAGTTTTCCAAAGGCCTCCACCAGGAGCTCCAATCCAAAATATATTAGCATCTGTTGGATGAAACTCAATGCAATTAACTCTACCATTCCCTCTTTTTTTATTATTTGATTGGATAATCGGAACATCAAAAGGCCCTAACGGATCCCAGTCAGAATTGTTAGATTTTGGAGTTATTTCTTTCAATTTTAACCACTCTTTCCACAAAGAGTTTGAAGGAAAAAATCCATTTTCATCTACTCTAGATTCTAAAAAATCAATAGTCCGTGCATATGGTTTATACCCATTACCTTTTGTGTACGGAATCTGACTTCTGTAATTATCAAAAGTAGTTTTTAAATCAAAAAATGTAGCGTTAGGGTTTTCTTTAAATGTGTTTTCTTCCCAAGTTTGGGAGTAAGAAACAAAAGAAAATGAAACTAATAAAAATAGTATTTTTTTCATCTTGAAATTAGGTTAGAATTGAGTTTGTAAAGATATAACAAAATTTCTTCCGCTTGAGCTAATAGCAGAAGCAAATGTTTTGTAATGAGAATCTAGTATGTTTTCGCAGGATATTGAAAATTTGCTTTTAGAAAATAAATAGGAATAACATAGGTTTAAAGTATACCAAGAGGGGGTTCCATCACCTGTTGCTTCTTCTAAATTATCTACTCCATTTATATCAAAATTTTCTAATTTTTTCCAGGAATTATATTTTGTATAAAAGGAAAAATTTGAAGTTTTGGAGGGAGTATAATTTAATTCTGACCTTAATGAAAATGGGGGAATATGAGCAAGAGGCAAGCTGTCAGAGCTAGTACCATCTACAAAAGAAGAACGCAAAGAAAACTTAATATTATCTGAAAAACTATGACCGAAATGAAAGTTAACACCATACATATTTGCACTATTTACATTTGTATTTGCAATCATTTTCAGCATTTCTCCATCATACAAAATAGAATCTTCACCATTTATTGAGATTTCTCTTTTTGCAATAGCATCTTTTAAACAATTAGTAAATACAGCAATTTCAATATTTGATTTTTTTGATTCCAATTGGTAAATTAATTCAACAGAATTATTTTTTTCAGATTTTAAATTTGTGTTTGGAACTATCACTACCCCATCGTTTTTCGAAAAAACTTTTCCAATATCATCAATATTAGGATTTCGGAAAGCATTATACAGAGAAAGTGAAATAAAATTATGACTATTTAACCAATAAGAAACACTACTACTTGCTGAAAAATTAGAATTAGACAGACTAATCTGTTTATCCAACTCCAAAAGATAGTTTTCTGAAAAGTTAGACACCAAGTTTTCATGATTAAAACGAATTGCATTAAACCATTTTAAGTTTGTGTTTACACTATATTCAGACAAAATAAAAGGGGAAACATTAAAAACATTACTCCCATTATCCGGATATCTTGTAGTTACATATGAAGATGACGAATCCCCTTCATTATAATTATATGCATTAGATTTTAAATTTTGATATCTAGAACTAATGCCATAATTGAAATTCCAACCCATATTTTTTTTTTCAAAAGAGATTTTAACATCATAAACCGTAATATTTTCAATTCGGTTAGTTATAAAATCATCATTATATTTTTGTTTGTGCCTGCTTTCTGTATTGTTTTGATATGCTAATAACACATCAAAATCATCAAAGTATTTAGAGTTAGTTTTTCTTTTATAATTTACAGAAGATAAGAAACGATTTTGAGGACCATAATACCAATATTTATATTTTGGAAGAGAGTCAGAAACATCATTTAATTTATCAAATCTGTTAATATTTGAAGTTGTAGAATATTGATTATTTAAAATAATCTCTGAAGCAGAATTAATCTGATAATGAGTTTTCTGCATTGCATCAATCTGAGAATATTTGCTAAAAAGTTGTGTATTTTCAATTGTTACAAATTCCTCTTTACCCCAATCTTCATAACCATGAAACCGGTTTTTACCCATCTTTAAATCACCAAATTTTTTGAAACTTAATGAAGTAAAAGATGAACTTTTATCTGATTTACTGATGTTTTGAATGTTACTAATAAAAGTATTTGATGAACTTTCAAACTGACTACTAAAAAAAGTTTTAGGATCATGATTTTGAGGGTTTATTGTGTTTAAAATAATAGCTCCTCCCAGAGCTCCACTTCCATAAAACACAGAAGAAGGACCATGCAATACACTTAAACTTTCTAAACTATTCTGATCTACAGATAATATATTTTGAAGGTGTCCGCTTCTGTAAATAGTGTTGTTAAGTTTCACTCCATCTACAACTAACAATATTCTGTTTGCTTCAAAACCTCTTATGTTTGGACTACCACCTCCATTCTGACTTTTTTGTATTGAAATTGATGTAGATTTTTCCAGTAAATCAGCTGTGTTTTTACTTAAAGATTCGGTTATTTCTTTTTTGTTTAATCTGATTATTTGGGTTTTATTATCTTCAATATCTATGGTGGAGTGAATAGTTATTTCCTCTAGAATAAGGTTACTATTTATAAATGTTGTGTCTTGAGATTTAGCAACAAAAATCCAAATAAAAAATGTGGTTAATAAGATATTTTGTTTCATACCCTTAATGATTCTATCACCTCATAAGATTTTAATTGGTCAATATTATAATGGTGTAGTTTATAAAAATCTTGAAGAGACTTAATAAGTTCTTTTCTGTTTTGATAAGGAATTTCTATATTTTTATTTTTGAGCAATGAAGTAAAATAAATCTTATTCCCATCAGAGATATTATAATAGCTATTTTCAGAAATAAATGTTGCGCTTTCTAAATCAAAATATTCTCTTTCCGAAAACTCCGAATTAGGATAAAAACCTAAATACGAGCTTAGTTTTATAAGAAAAACTAAAGAAAAGTTTTTACTTAAATATTCGGATGAATTTAAGGATAAAACTGTGTTTTCAATAAACTTAAATAAAGAATTGTCTTTTTCAGAGCCTACTAATACTTTTAATAGAATTTCAGATATAAATAAACTTAAAAATCTCTTGTTCATATCAGAAAAAAGTAAACTTAAATCTGTATTGTTTTGAATTTCCTTTACATATTGTACGCTTCTTTTTTTATCGTTTGTAACTTCTAAATCAACAATATTTAAAGATTGTAATAAGCTAAGTTTATTCTTAGATTTTTTATTTCGAATTCCTTTAAAAATATAGGATTGTAATCCGAATTCTTTTGTGTAAATTTTGCTAATTACTGAGGTTTCAGAATATTTATAAGTGTGTAAAACAATTCCTTTTATTGATTCCATTTCTAATGAATAAAAAGAATTTTACCCATAGCTTTTTCTCTTGCGTATTTATCAGATGAAAAAACTAAATATACTCCTGTTCCCACTCTCATATTATTGAAGTCTGTACCATCCCAAACAGCAGTTCCTCCCTCAGAATTGGTTTCAAAAACTAAGTTACCACCTACATCAGTAATTTTTACATTAGACTCGTACGCCAGACCACTAATACTAATAATACCAGTGTAATTTTCTCGGACAGGGTTAGGAAATATTGTTAGTTCGGAAATATTATTTTCAGAGGAAGTAGCGTCATTTCTGAAACTCATTAAACCCTTATCTGTAGAAATAAATAACTCTCCTGTTTTATGATTTATCTCCACATCAGTTATTGTGTTTGAAAGTAAAGGACTGTTTTCTGTAGTAAAATGATAAATTTCTTCTGTTCCATCTTCTGAAAGTAAAAACAAACCAGATTCAAGAGTTCCAATCCATTTTCTGTTGCCTCCGTCAATAGCAATTGTATATACAATTTCAGCATTAAGTAGATATTGTCCGAAACCATTTTCTTCAACAATAATTTGTTGTGCATCAAAACTATACCCACTAAAAACAGAGGAAGGAGAATAAAACACACACACACCTTCTTTTGTTCCAACCCAAATATTTCCGTCCAAATCATTAGCCAAACAATAGACACTATTATTAGGTAAATTCCCACTACCAACAGCAGTTGTTACTTTTGTAAGCTGGTCATCTGTTTTATCAGAAAGCGTGTTATTATCATTATATACAAACAATCCCGCACTTGTTCTTATTCCCCATTTTTGTCCGTAATCATCTATTATAAATTCTCCTATTTCTGTACTTTGGTTTGCTACAAAAGGCATGGAATAAGCAACCCAATTACCATTCAAATCTTTAGAGAATAAAGGAAGGTTTGAGTATGAACTTGTTCCCCACAAAACATTGTTTTCATCCTTGGTTAAACAGACGATATTATCCAAACTATCTAGTATATTATTGGTATTTATGTTATCATAAAAAGTAATATTTCCTTCTGAATTTACACTTACAATAGAGTTTTCTGAAGATCCAAAAAACTCCTCCTCCCCTATTTTTTCAACTGAAATTATATTTGATAATGGATTTAAAATCTCCCAATCAATAAGGGAAGATGTTTTTGAAATAGAATTTTTTTCTGTATTGTGTAAAACATACAAATCATCAGATAAAAAGCTAAGTTTTTTAATTAAGTTTGAGGACGGGCCATTTGGTTTTATTGTAGAATTGTAAGTATAGTTTTCGTATTTCATAAGAGAATTTGAACTATCTGCAACCCAAAGAATATCGTCTTTATCTATCCAAACATCTTGAATCTTACTAAAGTTTGAATCTTCAATTAGTTCTGATATAAGATTACCATTTTGATAAACACTAATTATGTCAATACCTATTTCTAGGTAATATCCATTAATGTTTCTCACTTTTACATAAGGATATTGATTGTTAAATAAAATTCCCAAAGAATTTACAATGATTTCAGAAACCTCAGTAGGGTGAGAGGGGTGTTTGCTCCAACTATTAAAATCAAATAAATTGTTTGAGTTTTTATACGCAAAATACGCTCCGTCCGTAGCACCAACAAAAATGCAAGTATCGTCTATATAACAATCGTTTATACCTACAAAATTACCGTTCTCCCCTATTTTATAAGTGTCTTTTATTTCTTCCTTTATCAGGTCTAATAAAAGCAATCCAAAAGATGTAGAAAGATAAGCTACATCATCAAAAACATCAATATTATTTATTGTTTTTTCTCCTATAATTAACTTTTCTTTTATGTCGGATATATTTGTAACAATCCCATCTTTTATAAGATCGATATTACAATTATTGTAAGAAATTATAATTATTTTATTGCTTTTATCATAGGATAAAGCACTTATACCAATATCTGATAAACCATTTAATTTGTTTAATCTGTTTATGGTAAAATCCTCTTTATTGTAGTAAAAAAGTCCGTTTTCTGTTGCGCAATAAATATTGTTTTCAACTTCCAAAATATGATTTGCATTCTGATAGGAAAGATGCTCTTGCCAACTATAAATAGGAGTATTTTGTCCTTTTACAGATAGGAACGTAAGGAGTAGAAAATATGTAAAAAGAATTTTTTTCATATAAAGTACAATATTAAAGCATATTGACTAGATAACATTAATTAAATGTAAAAATTGTAAAACAAAAGTTCTTTTGTAGATTTGCCGAAAATGGCCTAGTAGTTCAACTGGATAGAATATCAGATTTCGGCTCTGATGGTTGGGGGTTCGAATCCCTCCTAGGTCACTATTTACTCTGATAGAGACCTTATTTTCTTGTCTAACTTCTCTATAAATTCTGTAAGGATATCACCATAAAAATCAATTGTTTCACCTAATAATTCAATCTCTGCATCTTCATTGTCTTTACTCCAATAAGTTTTAAAACAATTATCCAATTCTGTCTTATTAAAAGACTGATAGCAAAAAATAGTTATTTCAGTATAATTATTAAAACACTCAATGACTTTATCTTTGTCTACTTTATTTTCTAATAATATATTAATGTCATCATAAGGAAGAGAGAGATTATATAAATCCTTTAGATATTCTGACAATTTAATAGCACAGTCACAGGGTTCCTTTACTTCAGAATTTAACTTTTGATTAGTTTGCCCAAACCCAATCAAAGGCATACACAGTAATATTAGTAATAGTTTTTTCATACTACAATTATACAGAAAATTTATGGGAAATTAGGAAGAGAAAAAGCCTGGGTAGCAGGATTACAACCTAACACCTTTTTACATGATTACAGCAAGCTTTAAAACTAAAAATTGCTCCGCTTTTTGCACCGCTAATCAATCTACTAAAACAAACTTAAAAATTAATTGGATTTTCTGAGTAGAGAATTATTTTTTAAAATAATTATTCAATAACAATTCGTTTACCAACCCATATCAATCCAACACTGTCCATTTTATCTTTTCTTTAAATAAATCTTCAAATATTCCCATAATAGTATTGTTTTTAATTACATAACAACAAAACCTCCTCCACTAGCTAATATCACAACTAATAAAATGACAATGATCACTGGAATTCCTATAAGTAGACCTAAGTTTACTGATCTCCTAAAAGACCTGTCCTGAATAAATATTGGGAATAATAAATTTAGGGGAAATAGGAACCAGGAAAGAATACCTACCAAAACACCAATAAATGTAACTGGTAAATTATTAATTGAATTATATTTAATAACTTCAGTTTGCACACTTTCTGAAACTGGGAAAGAAGCGTAACTTACATTTGTAAGTGTTATTAATGTAATTAAAAGTAAAATTATCGTTTTCATGAGACAAAGATAAGAAGAATAAAAAAAGTAAAATAGTGTTTTAAATTACAATAATACAGAAAAATTATGGGAAATATGAAAGTTAAAAAAGTCGGGGTAGCAGGATTCGAACCCTATACTAAAAACTACAAACCAAATTTTATTCCATAATTTCTCTCTTTTTTACTGTGCCATCATTGTAGATGTAAAAAAGGATTCTATTGTTTT
>Ga0206679_10000485_pt1 | contig 32699 bp, 35 predicted proteins | sample M110012015metaG_FD_155464 | JGI IMG/M metagenome (GOLD analysis project Ga0206679, IMG submission 155464) | Ammonia-oxidizing marine archaeal communities from Monterey Bay, California, United States - M1 100m 12015 | ecosystem: Environmental > Aquatic > Marine > Intertidal zone | place: USA... | reverse complement strand
GGAAATGACAGCCATTCGATCGCAGCGACAAAAATCATCGCCCGGTCTCTACGGAATCGATAATTATCTGCAGCACGATCTGACCCGGCAATACGGGCCGATGGTCCGACCGGGCAGGATGAAGGATTACAACGATGAACGTCCGCACGAAAGTCTGGGCAAATTACCGCCGGCGATGTGCCGCCGGAAACCGGAAAACTCTAGCGTAGAAGTGTCTCAGTAATGGGGAAGTGGACACCTGATTTACACAAGTACTTGCTGATCTTGACCGCAGCTGTGAGTAGGTACCTGTGGGTAGGTAGGTGGTTTTGCACTATAGTGTGAAACCTACTACAGTCAGCCTCAGCAATAGCGTGTAGAGACTTGTCACGAAATTGTTATGGTCACCGCCAAACAGATCGCTGGCATGGTGGGAACGGACGAAAAGAAACGATAGAAAACACATTAAGAGAGGTTGCACATTATGAAAAGGTTTTTGGTTTTTTTATTTTTGACGCCGATAATTGTGGCGTGTTCGCCACCTGCAGACGACGCGCCTGAAGCGCCTCAAGTCGAGATGGCTGCAGCTCCTGAGGCCCCGGAGCCGGCAGCTTACTACGAGTTTCTTTGGTGTGAGTTTGGAGAAAAATACTCTGCTGAAAGTCGGGATGCATATTTCGCTGATTTCAATGCAATTGCTGACTCCATGACGGAGCGAGGCCTCGGCGCATTCGGCTACGCTCCCAGAGACTGGGAATCGGAAGATTTTGATGCTCTGTGGGTAAACCGATGGCCAGATAAAGAGACCAGTGTGCAAGGCTGGGCTGAATGGCGCTCAGCTGGCGGCAATGAAAAGCTTCAGGCTGATAATCCGGACGTATTAATGTGTGGCCAGGAAGCCGGCACTAATGTGTTCGGTTATACAACATACATACCCAAAGATCTTCCGGCTACATTCTCCCTTGAAAATCCTCCGTACCATGTAGACAACCTGTTCTGCACCTTCAACGAAGGAAAAGGACCTGAAGATATGCGTGCGTATTTAAGAGATCACTACATGCCTTTTTTAGATCGCTATACGGCTGAGAATCCTGACAACAGCTACTGGTTTGCGATTGGTGTTCCTGATTTTGAACCCATGGAAAATTACCCCCAGGATTTCAATTGGGTGAATTACTTTACCAGTTCTGAAGAAGCGGCGGCTGGGATAGCAAACTACGAGAAGGAAACCGATCTCCAAAATCAGATGGGTGAAATCGTGACCTGCTCGGACAGGGCTCTTTGGAATGCCATGCCTATCAGGATTCCACCCAGCGCGACATAAGCAACGATGAGCCGGTGAGCGTTAGCCGGCAGCAGAGTTTTATCGTGAAACGAGTCTGTCGTCCAATGTGCAGTAGCACTGCGGATGGCAGATCTCTAAAAAATGTGGTTTATTTTTCCTATTCTCTGATGCTTGAGGCCTTCGGGCGGGATGTCTATTGGCCGGTGCATAGAAACTGGTCCCAACGCTTCACTTCCTGGACGATCAGGGCGGCACTTATTACTGGAAAACAACAGCTCTTCTTATGAACGCAATAGTAAAAGGGTTGACGATGATACTTTGAACCGGATAAAGAAACGTGGTATATAACAACTTCAACTAGATTAACTTTAACAGGAAGGTAACTATGTTTGATCAAGTCATCTCGACGATTAAAAAATTAACTGAGGCCGGCGTTGCATTACTCGCATTATCTATTGTTGCTCAAATTATTTTTGGAGAAGTTGTTCCGTTTATTGGTGGAGACGTTATAGGTAATATCACCGGTATTGTCGATTCACTCGGCGCACAAGGACTAGTTGGTTTAGCAGCAGTTGGTGTTATCTACGCTATTTTTAATCGATCTTAGTAAGAAGATAGATGTAGTTGAAAAGAAAGTGGCTTTTAGCTAATTCACGAGACGCGGTTAAGCTTACAGCGTTAAAGAGTTGCTAGAGTCACCATTCACAGCACTGATTGACCATGTCTATTTGTGCATTCAAGCTGTGAGTGAAAGCGATAGAGGAAACGAATAGAGAAAGCGCGAGGATGCAATTTTATCCTCGCCTTTCTCTATTTTTTTCAAGCCGGCGATGTGATGGCGGTTGAGCATTTCAGGTCACTAGGCTGATCACTCGACACATCTATCCGCACAGGGTCCACACGGGTTCTCGATACAACGGGGCCCGAGTCATTACCCGGGGTAAAATACCGGAGTAAAAGTACCCGAGTAAACGTACCAACTTCCCAGTCTGACATTGGCCATTCTCTGGCGGGAAACACCCTTCCCTAACATTTATTCTAAGCTTGTCTTATAAAGATACTTTTGTATTCCTGGAAAAACCCGCTTTATCATTCCTATTCTCAACGGCCCTAATTGGCGATCCCTGGATAGTTCTATCAGGTATGGTGGTAATCAAATTTGTCTCAGGGATTCCACTGGGTATTGTGCTTGTGGCCTATCATGAAGTGACACCCAATAAACTAAGGACTTAGCCGACTGCACTGTACATGTTTGCGATAAACCTTCTGGAACTGGGGCTTGGGCTTGCGATCTACGCACTCAAACACCATAAAAATCCGAATTGCTCTCTGCGATCGAAGTATCCACCTATGCGTAGCAATCTGCTAAGGATACCTGGGTGACGAGTTCCAGGACTTTCTAAAAACCTGATCATCTCTGTTGGGTTGAAAACTCGTTACCTCTCACTAAAGGTAACTTCCCGGGCTTTCAACCTGCCACTGCATTCGCTGCAACATACATGGCCATGCAATGTCTTCCCGCAGTTCCTGTGAATGAGTCGCATGGGGTTACCATTACCTGTGTTACACCATTTATCGCCCCACTGCAGTAGTGTCTGGAAGTAGGGAAAGAATGCCTCACCCTTCTCGGTCAGCTTGTACTCGTATCGTCTGGGATTCTGCTGGTACTCTTTTTGTTCAAAAATCCCCTGCTCTACCAGAAACTTAAGACGACTTGAAAGAATGTTAGTCGCAACGGGTAACTCTGCGTGAAACTGATCGAATCGAGTTGGACCATGGAAGGAAAGCGCAAGGATGTTTGCAGTCCAACGATCACCCACGATATTAATGAGGTTCTTGTAAAGCATTCGCTTGCTGGGTACAGCCTCTACCGATATGGACGAACGACGACGAACCTTCATCTCTCTTTCGTCCCGGGTTGCACCTGGCCCCGATCTGTATTCAATATCAAATGGCAGCACCAGCTCATCACAGTGTCGACAACGTAGTTCCGGGATAAATTCCCGCCCGCACTTCACGTGATTGAAGGCTACTTTATCAAGCTGAGGGGTATTGAAAAAATTTCGCTCCCAGGCTATGGCCATCAGGGCGTTTTCGTACAGATCGATCGATTTTTTCGTCAGGTGGTATCGCATGCGCTTGCCACCTTCACGGTCCGGCTTCAGCTGAATGCAATCGACAGATTGCAGCCATTTCAGGCGATTAGAAAGTACCCCTCGAGAGACCCCTGTGGCTGCCATCATCTCGTTAAAAGAGTTAATACCCCAGAACACTTCCTGAATGATCAACAGGCACCATTTGTCGCCAACCTGGTCGAGTGCGCGATTAATCGAGCTTGCGCGAGTGATCAGTTTTTTCATCTAAGCGGGCATTGGATCGTCTGTTAATGAAAGACTTTCAGAAATGGTTGTTGTTTTGCGAGCGATAGTTTTTATTCAGAGAATCTATCAACTGATCGTTTCTACGATACAATTTCTATACAACTTTGATGGCAACTCAGGTAATGACACCATGACCATCTCTGTCTGCTAATCACTCGCACTTATAATATAGTCTTGTTATGCAAGCATAGCAAACAGTCAATGCAGGGCAGTTATGCCTATATCGATGCTAAACCGCCTCCTTTTCATTAGTGATACCTCAGGGAATCAGCAGGCGAGAGCACATGAGGATACCTGGACCATTGGCCTTACTATAATTATCCGACGAGCCGTGGAGCACAACCGGTTCCTTTAATACAATGCCGGTATAGACTCTGAGGCTACAGTTTCGCATGAAGAAACCTGGCTGCGTCCGCATAAGCCTGCTCCCTCGTTTTCTCATCCCTACCAATCAAATACCCATACTTCACGCAATCACTGAGGCGCGCACCAAGCCGCAGGCGCGCGGCGATCCTCTCTGGTCGTGTGGCATCTTGTTCATAATCGACAAGGCGTTCGCCATCAACCAGCGGCACACCTTTCTCATCGTAGTTCCACTCGCAACCCTCAATGTAGGGTGATTGTTCGCTGAAAAACTGCGGTTGCGCGTTCTCCCAGGCATGTCCAGCACCATCATAGACAATGGCTTCGACATCAACGCCCAGACTTTTCAGCTCATTTTCCCGCTCGGCGCAAGCCCCAAGGTCGTTGGAGGCATCTTCGCTCCCTCGCAAGGTCAGCAGTGGCGCGCCATTAGTCTTTTTGGTACCCAGCTTCTGAAAACACGGACCATATATATCAATATGAGACGCGAAGCCACGATGATCAGGCGCGAGAGCCAGACGAATTCGATCATCCATTGCCAGCCGAGTCGCCATGCCACCGTAAGAAAAACCGACAACACCGATCCTGTTTCCATCGATTCTGGGACTCGTCGAGAGTAGCGTCAGCGCTGAATACGCATCCGCGATGAGATCATACTCGGTAACTGAACCCGTCCTGATGAGATAATTGGTTTCATCATTCAGGCCTCGAGGCGCGTAATACTCGACGACAAAAGCAGCAAACCCCTCTTTATTAAGAAACGCCGCATACTCATGCTCTCTTCCCGGTTTAATGCCACCACTTCCCGGCAGGATCACCATGGCAGGCAGTGGTGCTTCTGAGTTCTGCGCCGGAAATGTCAGATGGCCAAGCCCGGTGGTTTCCACACCGCGGGATCCGGACAAGATAATTTGAAGATCGAACGGGCTATGGGTGGCGAAGTAAATTTTACCCTCGTCCTCGACACCGAGCACCCGCTCCGGATCTGGCCAGTCGGGGAATGACGGCAGATTCAGCACCACCAGCGAGGTCTGAACCACCGGTAACGTCAAGGCCCCTAAGGCTAATATTCCTGCAACCACCAGGGCGATCAATGTTTTAACTATTAGCTTCACTTGTGAACCGCGTGAAGATCATCAACAGTTTCCCAATACGTCTCCAGAGCCTTCATGTGTTCCGCTGGTGAGTTCAACCCTGGGCCAACACCCTTCAATCCGGCAGCACGCATCGAAACGTAGTCCGCATTCAAACTACTCCATTGTTCAGCCTGAAGACGCCAGTTGTCAGCACCATCCTGGAAGTTTACGAAGGCTTCAACACCAAACCCGGTGACCTCTCGTCCCGCCAACTCGACCAGTTCACGGCATCTTTGCGCAGCCTTAAGATTCGACTCGTGGTCCCCGCCGAGCATGATGCCATCACCAATCCTTGCCGCTCGCTTGAACGCAGCATCGGTAAAGCCACCAAACCAGACTGGAATCTGGCGCTGTGGCAAAGGATTAAGACCCGCGCCATCCACGCGATGATGCTTTCCATCAAAGTCCACGATTGGATTTCTCCAAAGTTCCCGCATCAGCTCTACCTGCTCAGACAGCCGTTTCCCTCTCGATGAAAAGTCTTCGTTGAGCGCCTCATATTCGACAAAATTCCAGCCAGAGCCGACGCCGAGGCGCATCCGCCCCCCAGACAGCAAATCGATCTGGGCGACCTGTTTGGCAACCAATGCCGTCTGACGCTGAGGCAGCACGAGGATACCGGTCGCAAACTCAATCTTTTCGGTAAGCGCAGCAAGATAACTGAACAGGACCATCGGTTCATGAAAAGCATCTGCCTCATTATAGATTCCATGCAGCTTCGGCTGACGATCACGTTTAACAGCACCCAGCACGTGGTCGTAAGCCACGATATGTGAATAGCCAAGAGACTCAGCCGTTTGAGCCCAGTCGCGAATTACCACTGGATCAGTGCCTATTTCCTGATGTGGATAGATTGCCCCAAATTTCATGGGCTGACCTTCTGGGTGATCGCTCCGCGATACTTATCGCCACCCATCCAATAGAGAATAGAACCGATAACGACGGTAACAAGACTGATCAACATAGCGTAACGTATAGATTCTGCGCCAAATTCTGGCTCAAGCAGATCGCTCAGAGCGCCTACAACAACCGGACCGAGTCCCAAACCAATAAGATTCAACAGAAGCAGCAGCAAGGCAGATGCCTGCGATCTGAGATGATCCGGCGTCAGCGTTTGAATCGCAGCATAAGTTGGTCCGATCCAGAAAGAAGAGACAACGCCGCCAAAAAACAAAAAGACAACGGCATGAGGGACACGATACTCTCCAAGCCGCCATTGCTGGCTCTCCGGCCACAGCATAAACAAGCCCAGAAATATAACCGAGAGACCCGCGCCAACCGATGGCAGTCTTAACTGCCATCGTGCATCCCTGGATGCAAGTCGGTCGCACAAAATCCCGCCGGAAATTGCGCCGATGAGTGCACCTAATGTACCCACCACGCCCAGGACCAATCCAGCCTCGATCAGCGTAAGCCCATGAACACGTATAAGGAAACTCGGGAACCATGTCCCCATACCGTAACCCGCGAGTGCAGTAAAACCAGTCGCAAATGAAATAAGGGCAAAAGCGGGTATTCGCCAAAGCCGGGTCAAATCTTCCAGCATCGACCTTGGATCAGGGACTGCGCTTTTTAGCGGTTCCTTAACGACCATGAACACGAACAACCCAACAAGCACACCCGGTAAACCAAAAATAAAGAAAACGCTACGCCAGCCCATCTGATCAGCGATAACGGCGCCGCCCAACATACCCACAAGTACGCCGATCTGTGAACCACTGCCATAGATTCCCATCGCAGTTGATCTTTCTTCAGGCGGGAAGTAGGACGCAATCAGCGAGTGAGAAGGCGGTGTGCCACCAGCTTCACCCACGCCAACGCCAACACGCGCAACGGCAAGCTGCCAAAAGGTTCCCGCCATACCGCAGAGCGCTGTCATACCACTCCACACCACCATCGACATCGCCAATACATTACGCCTGGACCAGCGATCAGCCAGACGGGCTACCGGTATTCCAAGCACTGCATAGAATAAAGCGAAGGCAAATCCGGAAAGAAAGCCCATCGCAGTATCAGAAGCACCAAATTCAGCTTTAATTGGCTCCAGCAGGATCGTCATCAACTGCCTGTCGATAAAACTGAAAACAGATGCGACGAGCAGTACGGACAATACGAAGTATCGGTATCTCACTGAATAGGTATTGGTCATGGTATACATGAGCCTCCGTTTAATGAGATCGCCCCTGGTTCAACCGCAAGATCACAGCAAGCGCCGATAGCTGCGGCTTCCGAGATAGCGTGGTTTGACAGCCCCATGCCCTGACCAGCCGCTGTGACCATTGCCATACGATGTGAGAGATCAAACAAATTCATACTAAATCACCTAGCCGAGTTGGGCCTGGCCGCCATCAACAGCAATTGTCTGCCCGTTTACATACCTTGAACCTTCGCTGCAGAGTTGAACCACGAATCGACCAATATCTTCCTCGCACTCACCTACCCGTCCCTGAGGAATAGACGCCTGAAAGGCTTCAGCTTCTTCCGGGTTGTTTGCCATCCACCAGGCAAGACCGGGCGATTTTGCATGAGGAAGAATGACATTTGTTCGGATTCCATCCGCGCCCCATTCACAGGCCGCAGCCCTGCTGAGCGATCGAATCGCTTCCTTTACCGCCGCATAAGCGCCGTAGCCAGACATGTCCCAGCGTTTTGCGACGGTACTGGCAAGATTGACGATACAGCCATCACCCTTGAGATGAGGATAAGCAAGTTTCATCAACCTCAACGTCGCCAGCGGCCCTGATTCAAACCCTGCCGTAAAGGCTTCGTCTGACACTTCATTCAACAATCCATTTGGTACTTCCTGGGCATTGTTAACGAGAATATTGAGTCCCCCGAAGTGAGAAACTGTTTCGTTAACAGCGTGCGCCAGATCGGTACTGCTCTTTACATTGCATACAACCGCAAGCGCTTTACCACCCCGGTCAGCGATGGCGGTTACAGTTTTGATCAACTTTTTTTCGGTGCGGCCAGCGACGACAACGTTTACACCTTCAGCCGCCAGCGCAAAAGCGATGCCCTCACCTACCCCTTGACCAGCACCGGTGACCAGTGCAACTTTACCCTCAAGTTCCTTCATCGAAATCACCCCAAGCAATGAGACTATGGATAAAACCGGCTGATCGTATCAACCACACAAGCAGGACGATCGGCACCTTCAATTTCCACGGTGACTCGCACAACGATCTGCAAGCCACCCTTCACTTTTTCCACCGAAACAACTTCTCCCGCACCGCGAATCCTTGAGCCTACGTTGACAGGCGACGGGAAGCGCACCTTCTCACAGCCGTAATTCACGCCCATCGATGACTCAGTAACCGTGATCAAATCCGGCAGAAATTTGTTGACGAGCGCCAAAGTCAGATAACCATGCGCAATAGTTGAGCCAAAGGGTCCTTCTGCAGCACGGGCTGGATCCACATGTATCCACTGATGATCATCGGTTGCATCCGCGAAACCGTCGACACGAGATTGTTCAATAAGCATCCAGTCTGTGCTGCCGAGATCCGTACCAGCCAGCGTGTTCAACGCATGAAAGGGCACTTCCATATCAGGCTCGCTGACTGGACACAGACACAGTCTCACCGGTCATGTAACTTGAATAGTCAGAGGCCAGAAAAACCATCACATTGGCCACTTCCCAGACTTCTGCAGCACGGCCATAGGCTTCCTTTGCCGTCAATTCTGCGAGCAACTCTTCAGTCGTGACTTTCGCCAGAAAAGGATGCATCGCAAGGCTCGGGGCGACGGCGTTAACGCGGATGCCTAGTTCTGCGCCTTCGACCCCTGCACAGCGGGTCAGCGCCATGACACCCGCCTTCGCGGCAGCGTAGTGAGCCTGACCTTTTTGTGCACGCCAACCTAATACAGAGGCATTGTTGACGATAACGCCACCGCGCCCCTGCATGGTTTGCATGGCGGCTCGCGTCATACGAAACGTCCCATTCAGGGTCACATCCAGCACGACATGCCATTGATCATCTGTCATGTCGACAAGATCAGCCGTACCACCAAGTCCAGCATTATTGATAACAACATCTGTCTCACCAAATACCTGGGTGGCCGTTACAAACAATCGATCAACATCTTCCTGGCTGGTGACATTACAAAGACTGGCCGCAGGCTGTACGCCTGTTTCCTTCTCCAGCCTGACTGCCGAGTCTTCGAGCCTGCCTTCATGGATATCTGAAATCAAGACCGATGCGCCTTCTTCCAGACAACGCTTCGCCACCGCAAAACCGATGCCGGTACCGGCAGCAGCAGTCACGATCACACGTTTATCTTTCAGAAGGTTATGGCCTTCAACATAGGTTGGTGGGAGCGAAAGAGACATGAATTACCCTCAAGATCCGTAAACGGATTGCGCTTGTCTGCTAGAACCCAGAAGTTTGTCGACAACGTCACCAAGCTCCCCTGTTTGCCAACGAGCATTTTTGTCAACTTCGGGTCCGGTGTGCCAACCCTCAGCAACTGACAGCTTACCGCCGAAAATCTCGAAACATTGACCACTGACATGCGCCGATTCCGCACTCGCCAACCAAACCACCATTGGCGCAACATTATCGGGGTGGTAACTATCGAAGCTGCCGTCTTCCGGTACTTTCATCATCTCCGCAAAAACGTCCTCTGTCATACCGGTACGCGCCTGGGGTGCCAGTGCATTTGCGGTAATACCATATCGGGCAAGCTCAGCGGCCTGAACCAGGGTCAGCGTGAGAATGCCTCCTTTCGCCGCAGAATAGTTTGACTGACCAATCGAACCCAGCAGCCCCGCTCCTGAACTGGTGTTAATAATTCTGGCATCGACCTCGAGGCCATCTTTTGATCGCTGACGCCAGTACCTGACGGCATGATTGGCGATACAATAGTGACCTTTAAGATGCACAGCCATCACCGTATCCCAGTCTTCAGGGTTTAGGCTGGCAAACATTCGATCGCGGCAAACACCCGCATTATTGACAACACCGTGAACGTCACCGTAGGTCTGTATTGCCGCCTGAACGATGTGCCCAGCATCTTCGTGGTCGGTAATATCATGACTGTCAATACAGGCATGACCTCCTGACGCCTCGATAGCAGCAACTGTCTCACTTGCCGTTGCCACGTTGATATCGTTAACGACAACATTGGCTCCGGCCTCGCCCAGTGCCAGCGCATAGCTTCGGCCAAGCCCACCGCCGGCACCACTAACAATAATTGTTCTGTCTTTACATATTCCGGCCATCACTACAGCCGCTCGATGATCGTGACATTTGCCTGACCACCACCTTCGCACATAGTCTGCAGCCCCCATCGTCCACCAGTACGCTCCAGTTCATGCAAAAGCGTCGTCATCAGTTTGGTACCGGTCGCACCAAGCGGGTGCCCCAGGGCTATAGCACCACCGTTGACATTGGTTTTTTCGTAGTCGTAACCAGTGTCCGCAAGCCAGGCCAGGACGACCGGCGCAAACGCTTCGTTGATCTCGACCAGGTCAATGTCAGCGATGTTCATACCGGTTTTTTCCATGGCCCGTTTAGTGGCTGGCATCGGTGCTGTCAGCATCCAGATCGGGTCATCTGCGAGCACACTGATATGATGGATTCTGGCTCTTGGTCTAAGGTCGTAACGTTTTACGGCTTCCTCTGAACAAATCAGCATCGCGGAGGCAGCATCGCAAGTCTGGCTCGAGACTGCTGCCGTAATACGACCGCCCTCCTGTAGCGGCTGGAGTCCTGCCATGGCATCAAGCGTTGTACCGCGGCGCGGTGTTTCATCCATAGTAACGCCGTTAACAGGTGTGATTTCTCGATCGAACCGGCCTTCATCGATAGCACGGAAAGCACGCTCGTTAGAGTTAAGTGCAAACTGTTCGAGGTCCTGCCGCGACAACCCCCACTTTTCCGCAATCATTTCAGCAGAATTAAATTGTGTGACCAGTCCGTCACCAAATCTCTTCACCCAGCCGATTGAACCGGTGAAAGGATCGCCAAAACCGTACGCCTGCCCAGCCAGCATCGCGGCAGATATCGGGATCTGTGACATAGCCTGCACCCCTCCCGCGACAACAACGTCTGCCGTGCCACTCATGACCGCTTGCGCTGCAAAATGGACAGATTGCTGTGAAGACCCACATTGCCGATCAATTGTTACGCCGGGAACGTGTAACGGCAGGCCGGCAGACAGCCAGCAAGTGCGGGCGATATCACCGGCAAGGGGACCAATGGTATCCACACTACCGAAAATAACATCTTCATAGTCATCACCAGGAACATCATTTCTGTCAACCAACTCCTTCAAGACGTGACCGCCCAGATCTGCAGGATGCATTTCTGAAAGACCACCCTTTCGTCTACCTGTTGGCGTTCGCAAAGCATCAATAATATATGCCTCTGCCATTATCGTTCTCCTTTTATTCTTTATTCCTTATTCGTTGCCGCTTCCAAAAAGCCTGTCATGTGTCCTCGAATTTCGCTGTCTTTCCTGTCTCCACGAATGCATCACGGGCAGACTGACTGTCTTCGTGCATGTACATTTCGAAGGTAAACCCCTGCTCCCAACGATAGTTCCTGTCAACATCAAAAGATTCGATACCGTTCAACGCCTGTTTTGCAATTCGCAACGCATCCCGAGACTTCGAGGCGATGACCCCCGCAAACTCGCGTGCAGCCTCAAGATGCTGGTCTATTGAAACCACCTGTTCAATCCCGCCCAGACGATGCGCTTCCTCGGCCGTTATCTGGCCACCGGTCAAAAATGCTGCACGAACCTTTGCATGAGGAAACATGCGCTGCATATGGGATGCGCCTCCCATGGCCCCGCGATCAATTTCAGGCAATGCGAAGTAGGTATTGTCTGCCGCAATCACCGCATCGGAAGACCCACAGACACCTATTCCTCCCCCAAGGACAAAACTGTGCGGCGCCGACACGACCGGTATTTCGCATTCATGAATGGCCTTAAAAGTCAGAAAATTTCCTTTATTAACCTCGACAATGGCACCGCTGTTTTCCGCCAGTTCCTTGATATCAACACCCGCGCAAAAACCTTTACCTTCGGCGCGAATAAGTACACAACGCACATCCGGGTTCTTTCCTAAAGAGGTAATCAACTCCGGCAACTCAAGCCACATTGCACTGCTAAATGCGCTAACAGGAGGGTGGTTAAACACAAGCTCAGCTACCCTGTCGTTGATCTCAATATCAAATGGCATGTTCAGTTTCCCCTCTGGTCGTCGCGCCAATGTTCAAGAGCGATAACTCCGCCTCACTGACAATGCGTTCGATTAATTCGGTACAACTCGGCAGGTCGTCAATGAGTCCCGCAATCTGGCCACTGGGCAGCACGCCATCCTGGGGGCTACCCTGTACCATCGCCTGCTGGATAATCATTGGCGCGTTCGCGGCCATGATAGTCTGACCCAACGTCATGTCTGTGTCCCTTGCCATCGCAATTGCTGACCTGATCAGATCCAGCATGGAAACGTCCATGTGCTGTTTGAAGCGCCACGCATTGACCAAAGCTCTCACCAGCATGCCGATTCGACCGGATGACTCCAGGGACCGCAATCGTTCGTTCATTATCATCCGTTGGGGCAACCCATCCAGCTTCGTTGACACAGGGATATTGGTGACAACAGACTTCAGATAAGCTTCTTTCGTCTGTTGTGGGGTTGGGCTATCTGACGTCAAAAGAAATCGCGTGCCCATGGCAATACCGTCAGCACCATAAGCAAGCGCTGCGGCAAGACCCCGTCCATCTTTGAAACCGCCACAGGCCACCACAGGAACGCCCAGGTCCAACTCCAGTACTTGCGAGAGTAGGAGCCAGGTCGGCGTTTCACCGGTATGTCCACCACCTTCCTGACCCTGGCAGACCAGAATATCTGCACCAAGCGCAACAGCTTTCCTCGCATGCTTGGCCGCACCAATAGTGGGGACACAGCGAATACCCTCGCCCTTTACTTTTTCGATTATCTTCGGCGAAGGTGCTCTGCCGTATGACAGGGCCGCCACTTTATGTTCAATACAGGAATCGACAATCTGTTCGACACCTGCCTGAAAGGAATGGAGGTTAACGCCAAATGGCGCACTGGTCTTTGTCTTAATATCCCTGATCGCCTCGTCGCACTCCGCCGGCTGCATCACCGCTGCAGCCAGAAACCCGAACGCGCCGGAGTCAACAGAGGCTGCAACCAGCTCTGGTGTCGCCACCCATCCCATCGCCGTCTGGATAATCGGGTACCGACATCCCAAAGCATTTGTCAGGCTGGTTTCTAATTTCATGGCTATTGAGCCGCGCCAGTCGGATTGCCTTTGAATACAGTTGCTCTCAACTCGTGCGGGTCGAGTCTCGACAGGACCTCAAGTTGGTCATCCGTTGGCGCAACTGTCGTCCCGATTTCATCAGCTTTCGCCAGTTCGAAACCGGTGTTCTCCTGTACCTGATCGAATGTCACTCCAGGGTGCAGACTAATCACCTGAATGGCGTGATCTGGTCCACCAAAATCCATCACAGCCAGATTCGAAACAATACGACGCAAATCCAGATAACGAGGTTGCTTGCCGCCGGGCCAGCGAGCGGAGTTGTAGCCGATACCACCCACCATATCGACCTCGCCATCGACAAAGGTTCTTGCATCGTGACTCGGTACGAACATGCTGTTCGAATTATTGATAGTGTTACCCGGATAACCGCGTACACCCAGCAGTGCTGTTTTTGGCTTGTCGTAATCACCAACAACGGAAATATTCATTTGACCATATCGATCGAGTTGTACGGGTGTCACCATGGCATGTCGCATACCACGATTAACTATATCGAAAACTCTTTCGTAGGTCATAAGACCTTCGATCTTCGGCTTGTAGTCCCCTCTGGGGCCGACAGGTACCGGTTCAGAGACAAGGTATGCTTCACCCTCGGTCATCATCAGACCAGGTTCAAACGTCGATTTTGCCAGCGAGGCTGCCAGACGAGGAACAAGTCCAATGCTGGTGACCATATATTCGCCGTCTCCTCTGAATGCTTCAGCCGCGGCACAAATACACAATTCTGCAAGAGAATAAGTCATGGCTCCTCCTAAAATATGGGTAGTGGCAGTGTGCGGACATACTCATATCCACCCGCGCTCTCAATATAGTCTGAGAGACCTTTGCCGGTGACAAAATCACTGACATAACTATCCAGACCTTCCTTCGCAAGTCCGTTGTAGTGTTGCAGGTGAACTACATCGATGCCGTAAAGTGGGCCGCATGATGTCGGATGGGCACCGCAGGGAGCGTGTGCAACCCCGGCAATAAGATTGCGTTCAATCGGCATCTGAAGGGCGACTATAGGGTCGTTGAACGTGTCCGTTTCCACAATCGCCTCTGTTGTCAGATAAGCCCGATCGGCCGCCCGGCAAAACCACTCATCGAAGAAAGGATCTGGGCCAGAGATTCTCGAATTGCCTGCAACGTCTGCTTCATTGACATGGCAGATCGCAATATCTGCTTTCAGCGCAGGCATCGCAATCAATTCTTCGCCATCCTCATACGGCGATGTGATCATTTTGATGTCGGGATTGGTCGTCATCACATCGGATGCAAATCCGACACGCGTTGGCAGAAAGGGTAATCTCGCCGCCGCCGCTTTCAGCCCAAGCTGAAACATGCCTTCGTCAACTTCCATCACTTCTATCGCGCCGCGCTGTCGCGCCTGTCTGAAGTGACCTTCGAGTGGAACCAGATCCATGGAAACAAATCCGAAAACCAGTTTTCTTATTTTCCCGGCTGCCGCCAGCATGCCCACATCCGGCCCGCCGTAAGACAAAATGGTAAGGTCCTTCACCGATGTTTTCAGTAATTCTCGAATCACAGCCATTGGCTTGCGCCGAGCACCCCAGCCACCAATACCAAGGGTCATGCCACTTTCTATGCTTGAGGCAATCTCCTCAATCGAGGTTGTCTTGTCGATCATCTTGTTACTCCGGGAAGTTATAGGCATGACCCCAATGGTCGCCGACCGTACTGTTTGTTGGCTCAAAATCAGTCCAGTCAAACTGGAGACCATCGAAACCAACTTCCATAGGAATACCACCCGGGGCCAGAAAGTAGAAAGACACCATGCCATCATTGACATGGCGACCCAGGCTCGCCGTAATCGGGAGCTCAGCCTCGTTAACACGATCAAGGCAGGCGCCCACATCATCAATAGATGTCATTTCAGTCATCAGGTGAACCACGCCTGACGGTGCAGGCCCATTAAAGAGAGCCAGACTGTGATGTCTCGGATTCCCGGCATGATAGAAGTGGATGCACATTTCAGGCACGCCTTCCATCGGGGCTGGAAGCGTCAAAATATCCGACAACCCGAGCCCCAGTATTTCGCGGTAGAACTCACTCGTTACAGTATGATCTGGTGCCGGTAGAACCGCATGACCGAGCCCAAGTTTCCCAGCGACATAGTGAAGATCCAAAGGGGAAGTAAACTCGCCCCCCACATCTCGTCCATGATAGATCTCGACAAGGTTTCCAGAAGGGTCTTTCGTCGAGATGTACGCCTGAACTGCTCTGGCTGCGCAGGCAACGTCAGTGCCTTCTTCCAAGGATGCGCCGCTTTCACTCAATCGATCTTTGATCTCAGCGAAGGTTTCCGCAGAGCACTCCCAACCGGCGCAGACAAATCCCTCCGAATCAGACTGCTCAATGAGATAACGAAACGGCGCCTCATCCAGGCGCAGGCGAACACTGCCATCTTCAGCAGTCACGGATTGAAAACCCAGGATATTTTGACCGACATCGGCCCACTGCTGTGGGTCCCGCATGGCGATTCGGACATAACCCAGCGAACTGATAGCCATATTCAAGCTCCATTAGCCTCTTTTTCTTTCAATAGATCGAGCGCTACATCAACGATCATGTCTTCCTGACCCCCGACCATTCTTCTGTCGCCCAGCTCAACCAGGATTTCCCTGGCATCCAGGCCATATTCCTCTGCAGCTTTCTCTGCATGTCGGAGGAAGGAAGAGTACACGCCGGCATAACCAAGACTCAAAGTCTCCCGATCTACTCTAACCGGTCTGTCCTGCAACGGACGCACCAGTTCTTCGGCTGCATCCATCAATTTGTAAAGATCGCAGCCATGCTGCCAGCCCCTGCGATCGGCGGCAGCAATAAACACCTCCAGTGGCGCATTGCCTGCGCCAGCGCCCATCCCCGCAAGAGAGGCATCGACCCGCCGCGCGCCGGCCTGTACCGCAACCATGGAATTCGCCACCCCCAGAGAAAGATTATGGTGGGCGTGAACGCCTCGTTCGGTTTCTTCATTCAGGACTGCGTCATAGGCCAGCAACCTGTCGCGATAACCATCCATATCGATCGCGCCACCTGAATCAGTCACATAAACACACTGTGCGCCATAGCTTTCCATCAGCTTCGCTTGCTCGGCCAGTTGACCCGCCTCAATCATATGACTCATCATGAGAAACCCGACAGTATCCATGCCCAGTTCACGGGCGAATTCTATATGCTGTTTTGAGACATCAGCCTCTGTGCAATGGGTAGCGACACGAACCGATCTAACGCCAGCATCATATGCCCGTTTCAATTCTTTGCGCGTCGCAATACCCGGCAGAATGAGCGTGGTGACGACAGCATTGTCGACCGCGTCCACGACAGCTTCGATCCATTCCCAATCGGTATGCGCCCCAAAACCATAGTTAAAACTACTGCCATTCAAACCATCGCCATGAGCGATTTCTATGGCGTCAACCCCGGCGTCGTCCAACGCTTTCGCTATGGCGCGAACGTGATCAATAGAATAAAGATGCCGTATGGCATGCATGCCATCACGCAACGTAACATCCTGTATATAAAGTTTTTGCTGTGTGGGATCAGTAATCTTCATACAGCCATCCCGAATTTAAGTTCAGCGATTTTTTCAGCGGTACTCATGGCTGCCGAGGTCATAATGTCGAGGTTGCCCGCGTACTTCGGCAGATAGTGTCCTGCGCCTTCCACCTCCAGGAATATTATAGATTTGACGCCTTCGTAATCACCCATGCCCGGAATATGCAGCTTGTTGTTACTGCCGAATCTCTCGAACTGCACTTCCTGTTTCAACTGATAGCCAGGCACATAAGCCTGTACCCGGGTTACCATTTCTTGCACTGCCTCTGCAATCTGGCCAGGCTCGGCACCTATGGACAATGTGTAGACTGTATCTCGCATGATCATCGGAGGCTCAGCCGGATTGAGTACAATGATCGCTTTACCCCGCTCCGCACCGCCAACAACTTCAATCCCGTGGGATGTTGTCTCGGTGAATTCATCTATATTAGCTCGCGTACCTGGACCGGCACTTCTTGATGAGACCGACGCGACAATTTCTGCATAGGGAACTTTTGTCGACACGCTTCGAACAGCAGCCACCATCGGTATAGTCGCCTGTCCACCACAGGTCACCATGTTGACATTCGACTCGCCCAAATGGTCTTCAAAATTGACGACCGGAACGCAATAAGGGCCAATAGCTGCAGGCGTCAGGTCAATCACTTGTTTACCATCGGCCTGGCATGCCTCATTGTGACGCACGTGGGCACCTGCCGAGGTTGCATCAAAGACGATGCTAACATCAGACCATTCGCTCATTTGTCTCGCAGCTTCAATCCCCTGGTACGTGGTGGCTATGCCCCTTGCCCGAGCCATAGCCAGACCTTCCGATGTTTCCTCAATGCCAATCAGGATTTTCAGATCCAGGATCTTTGAAGTCTCCTGAATCTTGATCATCAAATCCGTGCCGATATTTCCCGATCCTATAATCGCACAACCAAGTTTTGCCACTTTTGCATTCCTTTTTTTAGTTTCAACGGAAACTAACTTCCGCACTTCCGAGACCATCGATATTCATGGTGAAAAGGTCCCCCGCAGACGCAGGTGCCAGCGGCACTAAAGACCCTGACAACACTATCTCACCTGCATGTAGCGGTATGTCGTATTCTCCCAGCGTGTTGGCGAGCCAAGCGACCGCATTTTCCGGCGCGCCCTGAACCGCACTGCCCAGACCTTCGCTCAGAAATTCTCCGTTTTTCTCAACAACTACCTTAAGACCTGCCAGATCCAACCGCGTCGGGCTGACTTCCTCTTCCGACAACACAAAGACTCCACAGGAAGCATTGTCTGCAACCGTATCTGTAATCTTAATGTCCCAATTTTCAATTCGGGAATCCACGATCTCAAAACATGCAATGACCGACTCTGTTGCACGAAGAACATCCTGCGGCGTAACGCCCGGTCCACTGAGAGAATCCTTTAACCGAAATGCGATCTCCGCTTCAGCACGAGGTGCAATCATCGTCGTGGTATCAACAACACCATCCAGTTGCCACATGGCATCAGTCAGGAAACCGAAGTCAGGCTGGTAAACCCCCAGCATCTCCTGCACCGCCGGGCTGGTCACCCCTATTTTTTTACCGACAATCTTTTCGCCGCTGGCTGTTCGATGAGACAAAAACTCGCGGGAAATTTTGTATGCATCGTCAATAGTGAGATCGGGAAACTGAACTGAAAGCGGAGGCATGGTTCGCATTTCCCGAAGACAGGCGTACAAAGCTTTGCCCGTCTTATCGATCGTCGCAATATCGAGCATCAGTCATTTTCCAGGAAATCGAGGCAAGTCGCGTTAAACATACGCTGGTGTTCAACCATCACCCAGTGCCCGCACTGGGCAACTTCGATGTGCCGACTGGGTTTACACGCCCGGGCAATTTTCATCCCACCACTCGCAGGCAGGAGTTCATCATCAACACCCCAGAAGCCAAGAACCGGACACTGAATCTCTGACAGCTCTTGCTCCATGTTGGGAATCACCATTTTCGAGAGAACTTCCGGCGGTTGATCCTGAAGAATCGCCCATCGCTCATCGACCAGTTCTTCGGTCACGTAAACCGGATCATAAACCAGGGTTTCCAGCATCCGCTTCAATCCGTCTCTGTCCAGCGCTCCACCGACAAAATTACTGATCATTTTTGCCATGGCTGGCATCGCCATGTAGGTGTCGAATTCTTCGATGCCTCCTGGCGCCATTAAAACGAGTTTTTCAACAAGCTCTGGGTGGTCAAGTGCTGTACGTATACTGATTGCGCCGCCAAGGGAATTCCCGACCAAAATGCAGTTGTCGATGCCGAGCGTCCCGATCAGCCCAACGAGACAGGAACTGAAAAAATCTGATGTATAGTCCCGGTCTGTTGGTTTCGATGAATATCCAAACCCTGGCAGGTCAGGCACGATGACGCGATAGCCTGCTTCTGTGAGGCAATCTACATTACCTTTGAAATTGCTGTGCCCGCTAGCGCCTGGTCCACTGCCATGCACAAAAACGACTGTGCCTTTTTTACCATCGGCGCCATGATCGTGATAATGCAGTTCAAGATCTTTGACCTGAACTGTTTCACCTCTCGGAGGCGCTCCTGCTTTTTCATTCATCACCAACGCTCCTAGATAAAGACGTCCGCATTCTCGGCGCCTAACGACATGCCACCCAGGTTTCGGGCAAAGGATGTCGGGTTATTCGCAACATGAGAACGGGCTATATGCAGGTCACGCCAGATATTCTGGATTGGCGCTCCATCAAAAACATTACGACCACCGGCGACATCGAACAGCCGATCAACGGCCACACCTAATCTGTCGATCACCAAACTGGCCTGATAGCGATACCTGACTCTATCGATCATCGCAATTTCGTTGCCATCGAGTACTGCCGCCATCATGCCATCAAAATTCCGAAACAGAATCGTTTCGACCTCATCAATATCATTAATCGTCTCGGCAACCCTTCGCGTGATATCCGGGTCACCCATGAGTTTGGACGGATCCGTACTGCTGGCGCCGGCATTGTCTGTGAATAGCGCAACCGCATGCTTCAGAGCACCAATGGCTGAAGTCGACACGACTCTTGTAAAAATTTGTGCCCATGGAATGTTGTACATCGGATTAGGCTGGTTATGGATGCAGTTAAAGCCGTCCATTTGCTTGTGTGTTCTGTGATCAGGCACGAAAACCGGTTGCTCAATGACAATATCGTTAGAGCCTGTGGCCTGCAGGCCAAAAACAAACCAGGTATCTTCTATCTTATAGTCCACTCTGGGTAACAGAAAGGTTCGATAACCTTCACCGGGGATGACGGCACCCAGCAATACCCAACTGCAATGTTCTGAACCGGAGCTCCAGCCCCAGCTACCGTGGAGCATAAAGCCACCATCACAGGCTTCAACCCTGGCACCAGCGGGATTATAGGAACTTGAGATCAACGTGTTCGGGCCTGCCAAATAAACGTCGTCCTGGGCTTGTTCTGACATAAGGGCGAGTTGATAAGCATGCACCGCAACAACGCCAGCAACCCAGGCGGTACTCATATCCTGCTCGGCAATAGCAATTTGTGCCGCGAAAAACTCCTGTGGTGTTGCTTCAAGCCCACCCCATCGCTTTGGCAGCAGTGCTCGCATGAATCCTGAAGCCTTAATCAGGTCCATGGCTTCAACAGTTACCTGACGATCTAGACGGGCTGGTGGCCCGAGTTCTTTCAGCCGCGCCAAATGAGGTAGGATGTTAATTTCCGAGTTAGCGACAGTTTCTGTGATGCTATTGGTGCCGGATACTGCAGCCGGATTTAAGCTGGATTGAGCTGCTGTTTCCTGGCCCATGGTGTGTACCTCGTAAACTCAGTAAATTTAGCCGCAATATTTCACACATAAGACCGCGAGTCTACCCTTTTGCGTATTTATTTCTAATTTTATTACGAATTTAGGCAATTATTGTAGATTTTTATTTCCATTTTGAACATTATTGATAAAGAAACCGACAGAGGCAACCCAACATGTTCACCATTCGAGATAAAGTCGTCCTGATCACAGGCGGCTCAAAAGGAATCGGCCTTGGCATTGCCAAAGCCTTCTCAAAGGTTGGAGCGCGCGTCCACGTCTGTGGTCGCAATGAGCCTGCCCCGGATACTTTTCCGGAGGGCTCCGGTATCCAGTTCGCGAAGTGTGATGTAAGAGACCCCGAAAGCGCCCAGGCATGGATCACAGGGGTCTGGGAAATAGAGGGCAGAATCGATGTACTGATCAACAATGCTGGTGGTGGTCCCCCTGCTGAAGCGGCAACTGCATCACCAAGGTTCACCGAATCTATCATTCGCCTGAACCTTCTGGCACCTCTCTTAATGAGCCAACTCGCTTACGATGCTTTGAAAGAGAGCAATGGGTCCATCATTAATATCGCCAGTGTGTCAGCGATAAGGTCGTCACCCGGCACGATGGCCTACGGCGCCGCAAAGGCGGGACTGCTCAATGCAACCATTTCACTCGCCCAGGAGTGGGGGCCTCATATTAGGGTCAATGCCATCATTGCCGGGCTGATAAAAACCGAAGCCGCAAACGAGCACTATGGCGGTCCAAACGGGATTGAAAGGCTTGAAGCAAGACTGCCGGGACGAAGAATGGGTACGCCAGAAGATATTGCGAAAGCTTGCCTGTATCTGGCCTCCGATGACGCGGCTTATGTTTCAGGCGCCTCTCTTGAGGTCTACGGCGGTGGCGAACCACCAAGTTTTCTAACGTTCATCGCAGAAGCACAGCAATAACATCCCGGCTCAGCTCAGGTAGGCGTCTATACTTGTCGCCATCATCTGATAGGCACCAAGCAGCATCTGCTCCACCTGTTCCGGATCTTCCGGACGTTCGAATCTACCCGTAAACCGGAGCGCCGATCCTTTGTCAGACACACAAAGATTCACTTCTGCCCGATAACCCTCCACCGGCACAAAAGGATTTCGAACAACGCCGTATTCCAGACGCATAGACTGAGGGTCAACAGAAAACAGATATTCCACGATTGGATCAACACCAGCGCCCTCATCAAAATGCAGCACTCTGGCTAGATAACCATCATGTAGCCCTTCGGTCACCTTACTCGGGCCCGGCAGCCACGGCAGATTCGTAAAATCAGCCAACAGTGCCCAGACTTTTTCCGGGGGGTGCGCAATAACGCTTTCGAAAGTGACTTCCATATTACTCTTCAGCGCCGACGATCCTTCCCCAGCGATAGTCGTACTTAAGCCCTTTCACGGCAAGTGTTGTATCCGCATGCTTAACACCGGGGAGCGTCATAATTTCTTCATTAACCAGGCTAATCAACTCACTGCCATCTTTTACCAGGGTAATGACCAGAATGTCATACCGACCCATCATGGTCGCGACGAAGCGCACGAATTCCATTTTTGCTATTGCCTTCGCTACCTCCTCCACGAGTGACAGTTCGGCGCGAACCCCTATATACGCAAGTTGCTGTGGCTCCGGTCCAGCGAAGCTGGTTAATGCCATGATCTTGATGATGTTGTTTTCCTGCAGACGCTTGATACGTCCGCGAACCGTTCCCTCTCCAAGACCGAGCTCACTGGCGATATCTCTGTTACTGCGACGGCCATCCTGCGCCAGATGCTCGAGGATTCTTCTATCTACGTCATCTATTCGAGGCTTACTCATAAGTTGGGCACCATTTCTGACTGATACTTATAGACCTCTATCGTCAACCCGGGAAAGAGCCGCCCGATGCCCTCGATACGCGCGACCTCCTTATGAAGGAACACCGAAAGCTCATCAAAAGACCTCGCACCGACGAGAAGCTCGATATCGTTCGCGCCGGTGGTCAAGTTCACTGAAAACACCTCAGGCAACTCAGCCAGATCCATCGCAACATCCTCTGCACTGCGACTGTCGACTTCGATACCGATCGCCAGTAGCAGATCGTATCCCGCGGCTGCAAAATCTGTGACTGCAACCACCTTCATCGTGCCGGTATCTTCGAGTCGACGAATTCTCTTACGGACCGTTGAAGAGGTGGAGTTCAATTCCTTGGCAATGTCCTGAGTAGAGGTTCGCCCATCATCCTGCAGGAGCCTGATGATTTTCATATCCAGATCGTCAGGAATGTATCTGTTCGTTTTCAAACCCGCTTCATCTTCCATAAACACTGTTCTCAGCTATTTTCACGTATTTAGATAAAATATTCACTATTTTTAATCGTTTTGCGTATTTTTATTCGAATATAATACGAAACATGCTAATATTTTCGCTATGAACAAGTTTTCGTTATCGACAGAAGACCGCATTGATCGGCTTGAATCCACTGATGAGATTCGCCAGCTTGTGGCGAAATATTCACTGTCCCTGGATATGCGTGATCTGGAAGCACACGTTAACCTTTTTGCACCGGACATTCGAGTCAGCAGGTCAGAGACTGGTCGCAGACATCTGAAAAGATGGCTTGATGACACATTACGCCTGCAGTTCACCGGCACCTCTCACCATACCGGCAACCACATCATTGAGTTTGACGATTCAGACCATGCCCACGGTGTCGTCTACTCGAAAAATGAACATGAGACCGGCCCCGAGTGGGTCATCATGCAGATGTTGTACTGGGACAACTACGAACGCATCGATGGTCGATGGTTATTCAGGCGTCGCCTACCCTGCTACTGGTACGCCACTGACCTCAACAAACCGCCAGTCGGTGACTCGAAGATGCGCTGGCCAGATCGCGAATCCTATGATGGTGCGTTTCATGAACTCTTTCCATCATGGGAAGCATTCTGGCAGACGCCACCCAATGAGGACGAACCAGAAGTCGCCGCCCCGGCTGAGCTGAACGAGTTTCTAAACACCATGCGTCGCGGTGCACCAGATCCCAGAATTCGCATCCGTTAACCATGCATTTTGAACCGACGCTACCAGCAGCATTGGACAACGCTGCATCGACCTGGCCTGGCAAACCAGCAATCGTTGAACAAAGCTCGGTTATCACCTTCGGCGAGTTGAACACCCGGGCACGACAGATGGCGATGGCTTTCATCGGCAACGGTCTCGAATCCGGCGACAGGTTCGCCATCTGGGCACCCAACAGCAGTATCTGGCAGATTACCGCTCTCGCAGGCCAGCTTGCCGGTTGCGTTCTGGTCCCCCTGAACACACGTTATAAATCCTCGGAGGCGAACGACATTCTCAGCCGCTCCGGGTGCAAGGCCATCTTTTTCGCCGACTCGTTTCTTGGCAATGACTACAGCGCGATGCTTGATGACAGCAACATCCCTCATATTATCGACATCAACAGGACTGAAGACTGGGCAGCAAAATCCGTCAGCGAGGAGACGCTTCAGGAACGAATCAACACGATCACCCCTGACTCGATTGCTGATGTCCTTTATACATCAGGGACAACCGGCGCGCCCAAAGGTGTCATGTGCAATCATGGCCAGAACCTCCGCGTTTTCGAAACCTGGTCCGAAGGTGTGACACTCAATTCAGCTGACCAGTATCTGATCGTCAACCCGTACTTTCATTCTTTTGGTTACAAAGCTGGGTGGCTGGCCGCCCTGATTCGCGGCGCAACGGTGTACCCGGTACCGGTTTTTGACCTTGATGAGGTACTCAACCTGATTCAGTCTGAAGCAATCAGTTTCCTTCCTGGCGCACCAACAATCTTTCAATCGATACTGGCTCACCCGAATCGAGATGAATATGACCTCTCATCCCTACGTTGCGCTGTAACGGGCGCAGCCTCGATACCGGTGCAACTGGTAAGAGACATGAAGAGTGTTCTGGGTTTTGATGAAGTCTACACCGCCTACGGTTTGACCGAATCAACAGGTGTTGTTTCCCTTTGCAGATCGGGCGATGATTTTGAAACCATCGCCACCACGTCCGGGCAGCCAATGGATGGCATCGAAGTGCAGACAACCGGTCCCGACGGCAAACCTACAGCCCCCGGACAGCCAGGAGAAATATGGGTTCGCGGTTTCAACGTGATGCAGGGTTATCTGGATGACCCTGACGCAACAAACGAAACGATAACACCCGAAGGCTGGCTCAAGACCGGCGATATCGGTGAGTTTACAGATTCCGGATATTTACGAATTACCGATCGAATTAAGGACATGTATATTTGCGGCGGTTTCAACTGTTATCCGGCAGAAATCGAAAATGTGTTACTGAACCATGTCGCTATTGTGGACGTCAGCGTAGTCGGCGTCCCGGATGAGCGGTTGGGTGAGGTAGGCCATGCCTACATTATTGCGAAACCCGGCGGGGAACAGGACGAAGACGAGCTGATCACCTGGGCGCGAGATCACCTGGCTAACTTCAAAGTACCCAGGCGCATTACCTTCGTCAATGAACTGCCACGCAACGCGTCAGGTAAGGTTCAGAAATTTCTACTAAAAAACAAGTAATAGAACAATGACGACACTAAAAGTCACCGACCGAGATGGCCGCAGCCACACACTGGAAGCCTATACAGGCAGCTCAGTAATGGAGGCTCTGCGCGATGAAGGCATGGGAATTGAAGCTATCTGCGGCGGACAGTGCGCCTGCGCGACCTGTCATTGTCTACTGGATGAAGCGAGCTTCAAAAAACTCACACCGCCCGGTGAAGATGAAACCGAATTGCTTGAATCCCTGGATCACTACGAAGCAGCGCGCTCAAGACTGACCTGCCAGATAATAGTCAGCCCGGAACACAAAGCCCTCGAACTGACCATAGGCCCTGAGGAATAACCTCAGAAAAAATAGCTGCCGCCGTTAGCCACCAGTACGGAACCGGTACACATCGACGAAGCATCGCTGGCAAGCCAACTGACCGCATCAGCAATCTCATTGGGCTCTGCCATTCTGCCCAGAGGGATGGCAGCTTCCATATCCTTAATCCACTGCTCGGGGATGCCATTCATAATCGGCGTGTTCGTAGGGCCAGGTGCTACGGCATTAATTCGGATGCCACGGCTGCCAAGCTCCCGTGCCAGCGCACGAGTAAGACCCACGATCGCCGCCTTTGATGTCACATAATGAACCGGGCCCTCTCCGGATTGTGCGGCGGTGGAAGAGATGCTGATGATAGATCCCTTGATGCCTGCATTGACCATCGACCTGACTGCTGCACGTGTGCAATAGAAAGCACCATCGAGATTGACACCCATCACATCCCGCCAACCTTCATCTTCCATAAAGACGATGTGGTCTACATGGGTCTTCGGCTCTTCTCCATTGGCCATCTCTTCATTACGTTTACCCATCAATTCGTACATCTGATCGCTGCCATCACCCGGCGCCCGGCCAATACCAGCGTTGTTTACCAGTATCGCAACCGGCCCCAACTGTGACTCAACTGCTGCAAACGTCTTGTTCACCGCGTCGCTATCTGAAACGTTACAGGCATAGGCCATGCAAACAGAAGGGTCGGCGCAGCCGGCTACACTCTCCTGTGCCTGTTCGAAATTCAGATCCAGCGCTGCAACTTTTGCGCCTCCAGCGGCGAGGCGTTGCGCTATTGCCCTCCCCATACCCTGACCTGCTCCAGTGACAACTGCTACACGCCCAGCCAATTGAATTTCGCTCATTTTTCCCCCTTCTTGTGATTTCGTTATTTTGTTTGTGTGCTTCACGCGGCTGGCGGTGGTGGTACGACCAGTTGAGATGCTTTTCCGCCATCGATTGACAGACACGTCGCAGTAATGTAGCTGGCTTCATCTGATAAAAGAAACGCCGCTGCGGCAGCAACCTCTTCCGGTTCGCCCAACCGGTTCATCGGTACACCACCGGCAACTGCTTCGGTATATCCCGGAATGCTACCGAGTGCCGCGAGGTTGCTGGCAGAGGCGATCACACCGGGCGCAATCACATTGACCCGGACACCCGCTGCCGCACACTCCATCGCTGCAGCTTTCGAAAAGTGGATCAACGCTGCTTTCGACGCCGAATAGGCAGCCATGTTATCAATCGCAAGCAGTCCATTGATCGAGGCAACATTGAGAATCGAGCCACTGCCCTGGCTGGTCATATGTCGAAGTGCCGCTTGCGTGGATACAAATGCGGCATCGACATTAACCTTAAAGTCTTGCCGAAACCCCTCAATGGAGGTCTCAGGGATTGCGCTCCAACCGACATGCATCGCATTGTTCACCAGAAAGTCCAGCCGGCTATGCTCGGTATAAATTTCATCGATCAAACCCGACAGACCCTCTGAGTCAAGAACGTCAAGCTCCCTGACGTGCAATGCATCACCAGCACTCGCTTTGACCGCATCCAGCACTTCCCTGCGACGACCGCACACATATACCTGCGCACCTTCGGCCATTAATCTTTGCGCAACAGCAAGCCCAATTCCTTCACTGCCGCCGGTTATCAAACCAACTTTTTGGAAAAATCTATCCGTCATAAACTTTCCTAATTCGCTATTTATTGACAGTTTAACTACGCATAAAGATCATTCATAGTCTAAATATAGTCATTATGCACAATTTTACAGATTTTGTGATATCCTCGTCCCCGGAATCCGGATCAACCTTCGCAGAGGCAACCTCATGTCGGATGGGTCGACAATTATTGAAAAACAGTTTGCGCTCGCAGAAAAAGTCATTGACGGCCGGACTCATCTCGATTTCGCGGAAAATCACACCTGCCTGACGGGGCTGTTCGGTTCTTTCAGAGAGTTCAAAGATCAGGAACTCGTGGTCTATGAACACGATCGGCTCACCTATGGTGAGGTCGCCGCCCAGGCGGCCCACTTCGCGCGCATTCTTGCCAATGAGCACAGCATTATTGCCGGCGACAGAATTGGCATTGTGTTGCCTAACAAACCAGAGTGGATTATCTCGTTTGTTGCTGTTGCAGCCCTGGGTGCAGTACCCGTGCTGATTAACGCCCGTGCCGCTGAAGACGAACTCGACTATTGTCTTTCTTCAGTCAACTGCCGAGCGTGCATCACCGAAAGAACCACCGGACTGGACATCAGAAAAATACACCCTAGCGAGTGTCGATCAAACGCAGCAGGGGATACTGCTCTGGAATTAGTAGAACGCGATCCTTCCGACGACGCCATACTCATGTTTACCAGCGGAACGACTGGCAAACCAAAGGCAGCGGTGCTTTCTCACCAGGGGCTGATGTCTGCAATGAAAACCATTCACTATTCAAGTGCTCTGATCGCCATTCAGATGGCTGAAAAGTATGGCATCGACTATGAAACCCTCGTACAGATGAGACCCCCTCCCGTGACACTGCTGGTCTTTCCGCTTTTTCACGTCAGTGGCTGCCACGCTGTTTTTCTCAGCAACCTCATGCAGGGTGGCAAGGTGGTACTCATGTCTCGCTGGCAACCAGAGCAGGCGCTGGAGTTGATTGCGGCCGAAAAAGTGACAGGCCTGCCGGGCGTGCCGACCATGCACTGGGATATGCTTCGTCTGGATAACCTCAGCGAATACGATCTATCCAGTCTGACGACACTTTCAATCGGTGGCCAGGCCACCTCTCCGGCACTGCTTGAAGCCATGCACCAGACTTTTCCTAACGCCATACTTGGGACAGGCTATGGCATGACTGAGTGCAACGGCGCGGTTACCATCACCGTTGGAGACGCCTATGTGGCTAATCCAAAATCAGCCGGCCGACTGGTGGCTACCGTCAAGGGAGAAATTCGTGATGAACACGGCCAGCCGCTTCCAAAAGGATCGGTCGGCGAAATCCACGTTCGGGGACCTTCGCTGATGTCTGGGTACGCCAATGACAATGACGATGGCGGCTTCGATGACGACGGCTGGTTTGCAACCGGCGATATCGGCTATTTCGATGAAGATGATTTTCTGTACATCGTCGATCGACGAAAAGACATGGTAATTTCAGGCGGCGAAAACATCTACTGCGCCGAAGTAGAGCAGGCTATCGAACGTCATCCTGCTGTCGTTGAATGCGCAGCTATCGGGCAGCCGGATGATCGACTGGGCGAACGGCTCATTGCTATCGTTACACTCCTGCCTGGAACAGATGCCAGCGAAGCCGACATCCTTACCAGCTGCAGCGCACATCTGACAAAGAACAAGATACCAAAAAGTATCATCATTGGCAGAGAGGCCATGCCACGCAACGCCACGGGCAAACTGATCAAACCCCAGATCAGAAAGCAGTACGAACAATCCTAGAGTAGACGACAATGAGCTATCCCGATTCGATCAAAATCGTAGACCTGATGATGGGCATACCCGTCAGCGAAACAAATCAGGAATGGTATGACAGTTTCCTGCCACTACTGAAAGACAAGGAAAGCATCCAGCAAGTTAAGATGCCGGCACAATATTTGTTTCGTGACATACCGCAACTCGAGGCAACTGACGATTACGTCGCGTTTTTAGTGGGCGAAATGGACAAGTACAACATCGACGTATCCCTGGTCGGGTACTTTGAAGGCTCTGAAGCCGCAATCTCTGCGAAAGCTAAGTTCCCGGATCGGTTTATCTTCGACTTTCCCGTAGACCCTAATCATGGCATGGACGCAGTTCGCGCAATCCGCCGTGCCCACGCCGAATTCGGCATCCGGGCAGTCAGTGTTTTCCCCTGTGGCTGCAACCCCCAGGTGCCTATCAATGATCGTCGAATGTGGTTGATCTATGGCGTCTGCTGCGAACTGGATCTGCCAATCCTGGTTAATGTAGGCGTTCCGGGCCCGCGCGTTCCGATGGCACCGCAAAAAACAGAGCTGGTCGATGAAGTTTGCTATCACTTCCCTGAACTGAAATTCGTTATGCGCCATGGCGGCGAACCCTGGGATGAACTCGCGGTCAAACTCATGCTGAAATGGCCGAATCTTTACTACTCAACTTCCGCATTCGCGCCACGATACTATCCAGAATCTATCATCAGATACCTCAATACTCGAGGGGCTGACAAGGTGATGTACGCCGGTTACTACCCCCAGGGCCTCAGCCTGGAGAGGATATTCAAAGATCTGCCAGGTGTTCCAATCAAAAATGACGATATCTGGCGAAAATTTCTAAGTGACAATGCACGCAAACTGTTTGGCCTGCCGACGGCCACTTAAAGGAGACACACAATGAGTGAAGCGAGACAGGTTCAGGATGCACGAACCGCCCCGGTGCTGGTCTGGAACCAGCTCAAGGACCTCACGCCCGAGGAACTGAGCCAATGGCGAATCGATCCTGTTAAAAATAATCGCTCACCCGAGGAGCGCGGCATTAATCTGCCCATGCCCTGTGGCTGGTTTGTCGTCTGCTACAGTGATGAACTAGAGATCGGAGAAGTAAAACCAGTCAACTACTTCGAGCGTGAGCTAGTGGTGTGGCGCGGCGAAGATGGAAGCCCCAGGGTGCTTGATGCTTATTGCCCACACCTAGGAGCCCACATGGGCTATGGGGGCAAAGTCAACGGCAATGACCTGCAATGCCCATTCCACTCCTGGCAGTGGAATGGCGACGGCGCCTGCGTCGACGTTCCTTACTCGAAATCAATTCCACCCAAAATGAAAAAGCCATCCTGCGAACGCGCTTACCACACGCGCGAAACGAGCGGCTTTATCTGGATGTGGTACCACCCGGAAAATACCGAACCAACCTATGAGCCCCGGACATTCGATGAAGTCACCGACCCGGACTGGTCTGATTACGAAAAACACGAATGGATCGTTTATGGGCCAATGCAGACCATTGCAGAGAATGGTGCCGACGCTGCCCACTTTCAGTACATCCATGGAGTTGCTGACAGCCCCGACTATGACATCAGTTTCGACGGACATCGTCGAACCGCAGAAGTACGCGCCAGGATGGGAACACCCAAGGGCATTGTCGATGGCACCATCGCTTATGGTGTTGACGGACCGGGCCAGCCCTGGACGAGGTTTACGGGTATTTGCGAAACACTGATGCTTGCAGGTGTGACACCCATTTCAGAAAGCATTACCCACCTCAGGTTTGCTTTTACACAATTGAAGTCAGACAGAGATGGCGACAACGGTGGTCTCGCCAAAGCTGTTATCAAGGACATCTGCAAACAACTTGATCAGGACAAGGTGGTCTGGGATCGCCAGAAATACATCGAAAACCCACCGCTATGCCAGGGTGACGGTCCAATCAACGATTTCCGAAACTTCTTTCGTCAGTTCTATGCCGGCGAAGAATTCGATAAGTATCGGCAAAGAGTGTCCGAGCAACGCAATATCAGCCGTTAATGACGCGGCTGTCATGCCCAACCTGATATCGGGCAACACTCAGGGCAGCGACAGTGATGATCGCCGGAAAAGGCTGCACACGAAACCCTGAACACCAGGTTAACTCTATTATATAAACAGATTCAGACAGCAGGAGAACTCTCATGGCAACAATCGCACTGACAGGCGGTGCCTCCGGAATTGGTGCGACCCTCTCAGAACAACTTCGGCATGATAACCACACCGTCATCAATGTAGATATCAGGGATGCTGAGGTCATCGCTGATCTGACAACAAACAAGGGTCGAAGTGCGGCGCTCGCAGAAATTGCAGCTCGTGCGCCTGACGGTCTCGATGGGTTCGTTCCGCTGGCGGGCCTCGGCTCAGCAACCGGTCATCCGGCAACGCTCATTACGGCACTCAACTATTTCGGTGCGATTTCTCTGGTTGAAGGATTGCGGCCTAGGTTGGCAAAAAAATCAGGTGCAGTGGTCCTGCTCTGCTCAAATTCTGCGCCCATGTCCTCCCGCGAGGACCTGCTGCTTGAGCCACTGCTGGACGGTGACGAAACCGCCGCATTGAAAATCGCCGAACAGGAAACCGGCATGGAATACATGGCAGGGAAAAGGGCTCTCGCATACTGGATGCGCAAAAATTCCTTTGATTATGCTCGCGCTGGCATTCGTATAAATGCCGTGGCCCCCGGCCCCATCCAGACCCCCATGGTTGAGGCACTATTTGAAAAACCCGGCATGAAAGATGTGGTCGACACCCTGCTGCGGGCGACGCCAATTGAACGCATGGGACAGCCTCATGAAGTCGCAAACGCCATTCGTTTTCTACTTAGCGGCGACGCGAGCTATATCTGTGGGACGGTGCTTTTCATTGACGGCGGCTACGATGCTGCAATTCGGCCTGAAAACCTATAGCCAACCTGGAGAACCAGAGCAGAAACATGCGTCCACCTGGTACCCGGCGCTTGATTTATCCTCGCGGTTCTTTTGGCATCTGCAGCCCACGCTCTGAGATCACGTTTCGTTGAATCTGATTGGTACCTGCGTAAATAGTGTCAGCGCGAGAAAAAAGATACATGAGAGACAGATCCGTTAACTCGTAGTCAGGACCGACTATTTCACCCCGCTGGCCCAGGACTTCCATCGCCAGTTCGCCCAATTCCCGATGCCAGGTTGCCCAGAAGATTTTGTAGGTGAATTGAGGACCGCTGAGCGCACCGGATTCAGCACCAGAGAGCATCCTGAGGGCACTGGCTCGCATCGTCTGCAGACCACGCCAGGCTTTGGCTATTTTCTGACGTATGAGCGGATTTCTATTCTGTCCGTTCGCATTGGCAGCATCAATGATCTCTGCAAGCTCGTTCCTGAAATGCATCTGTTGCGCCAGTGTTGACACACCCCGCTCAAATGAAAGTGTGCCCATCGCTACCTGCCAGCCCTGCCCGGGCAGGCCGACGACATTTTCTTCCGCCGTGACGGCACCATCAAAAAACACTTCATTGAAATCGGCTTCACCGGTCATCTGCCTGATCGGCCTG
>Ga0206679_10000484_pt1 | contig 32809 bp, 27 predicted proteins | sample M110012015metaG_FD_155464 | JGI IMG/M metagenome (GOLD analysis project Ga0206679, IMG submission 155464) | Ammonia-oxidizing marine archaeal communities from Monterey Bay, California, United States - M1 100m 12015 | ecosystem: Environmental > Aquatic > Marine > Intertidal zone | place: USA... | reverse complement strand
TGGGCATGTTGTCTTTTTGATTTACGAGATGATTACCGGCAAGGAGGCCCCTCAAAGGGTTTTGGAAATTGCTCAATACATAGGCATATTCCTTCTAATAGGTTTAATGCTCTATGCCAATGGAAATGATTTGGTTCGGTGGATTAACGGGGCTTTTTAAATCAATTGTTTTTTTGTTTCTTTGCACAAATTATTCTTATGACCTCTTTACACTATTCTTCTAAACTGGCAGTTTTTACTTTTGGACTCTCTTGTTTTTTATTATCATGTGGTGGTCCCGATGCCTGCGAATGTAAAGAAAATGATAATTTAGGGGCAAAACGAGACAGTACTACTTTCAGCGAATGCAAAGAGGCAGAGCTGGAAATGTCCAGAGAAGACCTATTAGAATTCAGAAAAGAATACAAGGACTGTAAGTAAGCCGTTTTCTTTTTAATCTCATTTATCATCTTTTGACAAGCCTTACTTTGGGGGATATAATATCTTCTATATCTTTAGCGTCAATCTTATATAATTTCTGATATGAAGCAATACCAAAATTACATTCAAGGGAAATGGGTCAGCGGTGAAGGCTCTGAAACCAAATTGTACAATGCCATCAATGGGGATGTGATTGGAGATGTTTCCAGTTTGGGAATTGACTATAAAGACGTTCTGGAATACGGAAGAGCTACAGGAGGTCCTGCACTTCGAAAAATGACCTTTCAGGAAAGAGGCAGAATGCTTAAAGCTTTAGCTTTTTATCTTCTTGAAAAAAAAGGCAGCTATTATCAGGTCAGCTCCTGGACAGGTGCTACAAAAATAGATTCCTGGATTGATATTGAAGGGGGTATTGGGAACCTTTTTGCAAATGCTTCTTTAAGAAAACAATTTCCGGACTTACCATATTATATAGATGGAGTTGCCGCTCCTTTGTCTAAAGGGGGGAGCTTTATTGGACATCACATCATGGTGCCAAAAGAGGGAGTTGCCGTACACATCAACGCCTTTAATTTCCCTATTTGGGGTATGCTTGAAAAAATTGCAGTTAATCTGATGGCAGGAGTACCTGCCGTGGTTAAGCCCTCTGAATATACATGCTATTTGACAGAAGTCATGGTGCGAGATATTATTGATTCAAAGATACTCCCCGAGGGAGCGCTTCAGCTTGTTTGTGGTTTGGGAAGAGGTCTAATTGATCATGTAGACAGTAGAGATGTCGTGACATTTACAGGTAGTGCCGCAACGGGAAAAGTCTTGAAGGCACTCCCTGTGATAACAGAAAATAGTGTTCCATTCAATTTAGAAGCGGATTCTCTGAATGCAACAGTTCTTGGAAAACATGCTACTCCGGGAACAGCAGAATACGATTTATTCGTTAAAGAATGTGTGAAAGAAATAACCATTAAAACCGGTCAAAAATGTACGGCTGTTCGAAGGATTCTTGTTCCAGAAGATTTAATTGATGAAGTAGAAAAATCCATCTCTGAAAAATTAGCAAAAACAATTATTGGGGACCCTTCACAGGAAGGAGTTCGAATGGGTGCATTGGCCACAAGAACACAAGTGGACCGGGTAAGAGAAAACGTGGATATTCTTGCCAAAAGCCAGGACATCGTTTACGGTGATTTGGATGGTTTTGATGTTGTAGGAGCAGATAAAAAGCTCGGCGCATTCTTTTCCCCTGTTCTATTTAGAAACAACGACCCTTTTAACAAAACTGACTGTCATGATATAGAAGCTTTTGGTCCGGTTTCGACTATTATGCCGTACAAAGAAATGGGCGATGCTATAGAATTGGCGAAAATGGGTAAAGGGTCCTTGGTATCATCTATCGTGACTCCAGACAATAAAGAAGCCCGTGAATATGTGGTCGGTGCCGCAAGTATGCATGGACGAATTCTTGTGCTTAATGAGGATTGCGCTAAAGAAAGCACCGGTCATGGTTCTCCTATGCCCCTGTTGACTCACGGTGGTCCCGGGCGTGCTGGTGGTGGAGAAGAAATGGGAGGTAAACGCGGAATATTACATTACCTACAGAGAACAGCGATTCAGGGACATCCAACGACAATTACTGAAATCACTCAACAGTTTCAGCTGGGTGCCGAAATGCACGAAGCGAATCCACATGTTTTCAGAAAACATTTTGAAGAACTGGTGGTGGGAGAAACCGTTTTCACTCAAAAACACACGGTTACAGAAGCAGATATAGTCAATTTTGCCAATGTATCAGGAGATAATTTCTATGCACATATGGATGCCACCTCTTTGGATGGAACTATTTTCGAAGAACGCGTGGCGCATGGGTATTTTATATTGTCCAAAGCCGCAGGTCTTTTTGTAGATCCTAAAAAGGGGCCCGTCTTATTAAACTATGGTCTTGATGAAGCAAGATTCATTAAACCTGTTTATCCCGGCGCAACAATTGGGGTTCGATTTACAGTGAAAGAAAAACTGGACCAGGAGAAAAGAAGCGAAGATGATATTGCTAAGGGGATTGTTCGTTTTCTCGTTGATGTCTATGACGAGACTGGTGAAACCGTGGCATTGGCAACTATTCTGACTATGGTTAAAAAGCTGGACCAGTCTTATTAATACAAGCTGATCCCTTTTTTGGGAATTCTTCTTTTATCACTTCAAGTAAAATGACAAAAAATTCGAATTTTATGAATTAAATCTTGGTTTTACTTGTCTAAGTGTCATTTATACACTAAGTTTGTTTTAACAGTGTAAAACAAGACTTATGTTCACTTCTAAAAAAAGATCTCTAAACGAAATTAGACAGACAAAAGATTCTTATTATGTCGTTCCTTCTATAGCTGCAAAAAGCCTCACCGAACAGGTCCTCACAGACTATTTTAACGGAGAACACCGGAATTTTGCAATCACCCACGAAAATTATTCAGAATTAATAGATTTTTTGCGTATCAACCGATACAAAATCACCAAGGAATAGTTTATGAAAAAAAACTGGGGCAGTAAACTCAATTTTGTGTTATTGGCCATAATAGTCTGCGTTGTTCTGATTGAGAACGAACCCTATGATTATTCAACAAATCACCTCCCTATAGATAGTGGAGATACAGCATGGATGATAGTTGCGAGTGCCTTTGTCTTATTGATGACACCGGGACTGGCTTTTTTCTATGGGGGAATGGTGAATATTAAAAATATTATTTCCACCATGCTACAGAGTTTTGTGGCGCTAGGGGTAATAAGTGTTGTTTGGGTATTCATAGGGTTTAGTTTGTCATTTGGAGACAGCATTTACGGAATCATTGGCAGTCCTTTCACCTATTTAAATTTTAAAAATGTAACTCTTGCTCCACACCCTGAATTTGGCTCAACAATTCCTTTCTTAATTTTTGCTTTTTTTCAGCTCAAATTTGCCGTCATTACACCTGCCCTTATCTCGGGGAGCTTCGCAGAACGAATTCGTTTTCGATCTTATATTCTATTTATGCTACTCTTTACTCTTTTTATTTATTCTCCATTAGCCCATATGACATGGCACCCAGAAGGATTGTTGAGGAAATGGGGGGTCATTGATTTTGCAGGAGGTACAGTAGTCCATATGTCCGCGGGTTTGGCCGCTCTTGCCGGTGCTTTGTTTTTAGGGAAGCGCAAAAAAACAGAAGGAAAACCTGCAAACATCCCATTTGTCATTTTAGGGACAGGCCTTCTTTGGTTTGGGTGGTTCGGTTTTAATGCAGGATCTGCTTTGGGAGCAAACTTTGATGCTGTTGTTGCTTTTGCAAACACAAATCTGGCATCGGCAACAAGTATGATTACATGGATCTTCTTTGATAGATTTCGCGACGGAAAGATGTCTGCTATTGGGGCATGCATTGGGGCCATAGTTGGGCTTGTTGCAATAACTCCTGCCGCCGGTGTCGTTACCCTCGGACAAAGTATCTTTATTGGTTTTATAGCGGCTATAATAAGTAATTTAGCTATTGGACTCTTTCACAAGCTCAATGTTGACGACACCCTTGATGTCTTTCCAACTCATGGCATTGGAGGCATCGTAGGAATGATTCTTACCTCCGTTTTTGCCGCAAATGTAGGCTTAGTATATGGTGAATACAAGACCTTTGTTATGCATCTCGCTGCCATCCTAATTGTAGGTGCTTATACTCTGTGTATGAGCTATATCTTGTTTAAAATCGTTGATTTAATTACCCCCTTGCGGGTTAGGGAAGATCAAGAATTGCGGGGACTGGACGCATCACAGCATGGCGAGAACTTCAACTCATAGAATCTAATACAAAAAATCGTTGTACGGATACCTAACCTTGAAAATCTCCTTTACCTCTTCATAAAGAACATCTCGAAGTTCCGACATGTTTTCCTTCTTTTCAGCAGAAATAAATATGGCCTTTTGAGTTCCAAGTTTGGCCATCCAGGATTTTTTTAAAGTCTCCAAAGACTCTGGCTCCTCGTCGTCGAATTCATTTTGCTTAGGAAGATAGGCGTCTATTTTGTTGAACACCACCAAGGTGGGTTTTTCTGTTTTGTCAATTTCCGACAAGGTTTCATTTACAACCCTGAAATGATCCTCGAAGTTGGGATGAGAAATATCGAGAACATGTACAAGTATATCAGCCTCCCTGACTTCGTCCAGGGTCGATTTAAATGACTCCATCAGCTGTTTGGGCAGCTTTCTGATAAATCCCACCGTGTCCGTTAAAAGCATTGGGAGGTTTCCTATTACCACCTTTCTTACGGTGGTGTCAAGTGTCGCAAACAATTTGTTTTCTGCAAATACCTTTGATTTTGAAAGCACATTCATTAAAGTGCTTTTACCCACATTAGTATATCCTACTAAAGCGACACGAACTAGCTGCCCTCTGTTGCCCCTTTGAATGCTCATCTGCTTGTCAATATCCTTTAATCTCCCCTTCATCAATGAAATTCTCTGCCCGATAATTCGTCTATCTGTTTCAATTTGAGATTCACCAGGTCCGCGCATTCCAATTCCCCCTTTTTGACGTTCAAGGTGTGTCCACATACGAGTCAATCTCGGCAGCATATATTGAAGCTGTGCAAGCTCTACCTGGGTCTTAGCGTGAAAGGTCATGGCTCGATTTGCGAAAATATCCAAAATTAATATCGTTCGGTCCAGTATCTTACATTGTAGCTCCTTTTCTATATTTCTTAGCTGAGAGGGGGATAATTCATCATCAAAAATAACCAGCTCAATATTATTTACATTAATATATTCTTTGATCTCTTCCAATTTTCCGGATCCTACATATGTTTTGGGATTTGGTACAGGAAGTTTTTGTAGAAAGTATTTTGTGGTAGATGCTCCTGCTGTTGTAGCTAGAAACTCCAGCTCTTCTAAATGTTCAATTGCAATCTCTTCAGTTATATTTGAATGGGATACACCAACAATAACACAGCTTTCGTTTTCTTTTTGAATTTTTACTTTGGCTTTAGCCATTATTTCCTTAGCGTTTGAACATACTCCACTAACCACATCATACTTGAATCTGACTTTATGGTGTTTTTATAGGCGGGCATGGTGCCTTTCCCGTTCTGAATAATAGAATAAATCTGCTCTTTAGACATACTACTCGATTTAAGGTTTTTTGCTCCACTTGCCCCTTTTGAGCCGTCCGTGCCATGGCATCTGGCACAATTCATTTGATATAATTGTTCTCCTTTTTCCATTGGAGTTCCCACTAATGGTTCCTGGTCTTGTTCAGTGCTGCAGGAATACATTACTATGAACAAAAGCCATATGCATTTCCTCAGAACCATGACCCCCCTAATGCTTCTCTAAATGGCCAGGGAATAGAGATTAAGATTAAGATAAGACTTATCGTGTACCATACCATTATCTTTTTGTTTTTTAGTTCCGGACCATCTTGTTTTTCTGCTAGTTTTCGACCTATGCTAACCAAAGCAACTGCGACTAGCATTCCTATAAAATGTTCCATTCCGTAAAATCGGGTAACGGCATTCTTCATCCATCCAGTATCAAATGACACGTTCCCAGAAGTGTAATAGAGGATTAGCCCCAATAAAAGCTGAATGTGTAATGAGATCATCGCAAAAAGATTAATCATCTTATCTTTTTTCTCATAGCTGTTTTTATTTGCAACGGCATTGTAAATTGCGTAAATGAGTAGGCCTAAGGCCAACCATCTTAATCCTGAATGTGCATGTACTAACATAATTTTTATTTTAATCGTTTAATTTAAGCACTGCAAGAAACGCCTCTTGGGGTACCTCAACCTTCCCGACCTGTCGCATGCGTTTTTTTCCTGCTTTTTGTTTTTCTAATAATTTTCTTTTTCTGGTGATGTCACCTCCATAACATTTAGCGGTAACATCTTTCCGTAATGCTTTAATCGTTTCTCTTGCTATGATCTTTGCGCCTATGGCCGCCTGTATGGGGATTTCAAACTGCTGCCTGGGAATCAATTCCTTTAGCTTTAAACAAATTCTTTTGCCCAGGTCAAAGGCATTGCTCCTGTGAACAAGTGCCGAGAGTGCATCAACCTGCTCCGAATTTAATAATAAATCCATTTTAATCAGGTCTGATGTTCTGTATCCTATCGGGTGATAGTCAAAAGAGGCATATCCCCTGGACACAGACTTCAGCCGATCGTAAAAATCAAATACAATTTCTGCCAGGGGCATTTCAAAGGTGATTTCAACTCTATCCTGTGTAAGATAAACCTGGTTTTTTAGTTCGCCTCTTTTTTCAATACACAAAGTCATTATGGCTCCCACATATTCGGTCTTGGTAATAACCTGTGCCTTTATATAGGGCTCTTCTATTCTTTCCATACCAGCGGGATCTGGCAATTCTGAGGGATTGTTGACAATTAATACCTCATCGGGAGTTTTCTTTAAATACGATTTGTAAGACACATTTGGAACTGTTGTAATTACAATCATATTAAATTCTCTTTCGAGTCGTTCCTGAATAATCTCCATATGCAGCATTCCTAAAAACCCACATCTAAATCCAAATCCAAGTGCCGCTGAAGATTCGGGTTCAAAAACCAATGAAGAATCATTTAGCTGGAGCTTTTCCATAGAATATCTAAGCTCTTCATAGTCTTCCGAGTCAACGGGATATATCCCGGCAAAAACCATGGGTTTCACGTCTTCAAATCCTTTAATGGCATTGGTACAGGGGTTTTCTGCTGAGGTAATCGTGTCTCCCACCTTAACCTCGTTTGCCTGCTTGATCCCTGAAATAATATAACCCACATCTCCGGTTCGTAATTCGTTTTTGGGAACCAGTCCCATTTTTAATATGCCAATTTCATCGGCATTATAATCTCTCTTGGTATTAAAAAACCGAATTCGTTGTCCCTTTTTAATAACTCCGTTTTTCACCCGGAAATATGCAATAATTCCTCTAAATGGATTAAACACAGAGTCAAAAATCATAGCCTCAAGAGGCTCTGTGTCATTTCCTACAGGTGCAGGAATATTTTTTATTACAGACTCTAAAATGGCCTCTACTCCTAATCCTGTTTTTCCGGAGGCCTGAATAATTTCGTCTTCTTCACATCCGATTAATTCAATTATCTGATCTGAAACCTCCTCCGGCATTGCCCCGGGAAGGTCCATTTTGTTGAGAATAGGTATAATTTGCAAATCATGTTCCAGAGCCAGATACAAATTGGATATCGTCTGTGCCTCAATTCCCTGAGAGGCATCTACAATCAATAATGCCCCCTCGCATGCTGCAATTGATCTTGATACTTCGTAGGAAAAATCAACGTGTCCAGGGGTGTCAATGAGGTTTAGAATATAATCCTCGCCCCCCCACGTATAATTCATTTGAATAGCATGACTCTTAATGGTTATTCCTCGTTCACGCTCCAATTCCATATCATCTAAAGCCTGGTCCTGCATTTCTCTTTCCGAAATAGTTCCGGTTGCTTGTAGAAGGCGGTCAGCCAGTGTGCTTTTACCGTGATCTATATGGGCAATTATACAAAAATTGCGTGTGTGCTTCATGATGGGCAAAATTACATTTTATATCTCATAGATACAGGATGTTTAAAGTATTTATTGAGCTTTCAGGATTTATAAAAGCGAGAAACGCAGCATTCTTTATTGAGCTTCGCTTTGTAGAGGATGTGATCGGCCATTTCAAGAGATAAAAGCGGAGCCAAAAGATAGCCTTTTGTCCCGAGCCCATTAAAAATATATATCCCCTTTTTATCAGGGTGTTCCCCCATTACAGGCCTTCTGTCATATACCGTCGGCCGTATTCCCGCAACCTGTTTGATAAGCTTAAAAGACCCTTGTGTTAAGTTTTTTATAACCCCTGTTAATTCATTTAGTGCTTCAGGGGTTGTATTTACATCTCTTATTTCCCGTTCTATTGTGGCGCCAACCTTAAACTTTTTATTTCCTATCGGCAAAATAAATCCTTTTTGATTCCATGATTCTTTTTCATTAATCTCATCAGATTCAATAGTGATAATTTGCCCTTTTGTATGCTCGATATTTACCTTTTCAAAATAGGGAAGAGTGTCGTTTTCACTCCCGCAACAAAATACCACTGAGTCGTATTGCTTTGACTGGTAAGTAAGCTCCTCCGAATTAAATTCCCCGGGATTAAACATTGTATATTCTAATATCTTATCGGTAATTAAATAGCGATGAAATGCTTTCATGAATTTTAAAGCATCCACTCTAAATCCTCTTTTTACCATTGCGGAACCCCATTTCGCATTGGAATTGGGAACAGGAATATCAAAATCACTATGATGGGTCAAATAGTTTTGAAATTCGTGTAGGTCCTGTTTTTTATTCCAGTAGTTTCTTTCCTGCTCAGCAGCAAAAAACCTCCTAATTAATAATGGAGTACAAAAACTTTGTTGAACTTTTTCTTCAATTTCGGCATAAAATGACCTGGCATATGGTAGCAGCTCATCAACTCTCCACGAAAGGTTTACCCGTCTAAATACAATGGGATTGATCATCCCTGCTGCAACAAATGAAGAATGATTCTCCTTCTTATCCAGTAATTGTACCCGGGCTCCTTTTTTAGCTAATTGCCATGCTAGAGAACAACCTGCAACCCCTCCGCCAATTATCAAAATATTTTTCATTCAAATCGTGCTACAACAAAGACTAAAAATACTAAATATCGTGAATACCCTGGAGATTGTTACCCTGGAGATTGCTCAATGAAAACAACTATTAATACAGGTTCGGCACTCTCTTTATTTCCTTTGTTTTCTCTAGAAACTATTATCTTTAAGAAAAACCCACCTGACATGAAACTATTATATATCCCCGTTTTCCTTATCACATTTTCGTCCATTGCACAGAATTTTACTCCAGAAAGCTCCCCTATAGAATTTAGCGGAACGCTTGATCATTTCAGAACCGTCTGGTTCTCATCAGACAATACTTCCGTATACGGGGACAATAAAAGTATAATTGGTTTTGACATAGAATCCGGGAATAAAATATTGGAAGTCCCTATAGCGGGATACCCTATACACAGTTCGAATCAATCTTCAGATGGATTATTCTGGATCCAGGCGAATTCCAATTACAACAATCCGAACAACCCCCAGGTCGGGGACATGCACAATAATCTGGGATGCTATGATTTTGAAAATAATGTTATGAAGGCACAGAAAACGGGAGATATAAATCTCTGGATACTTAAATGTTCTTCAATAGAAAATATTGCCTACGGTATATCAAATGTATCGAGGATCGCATCTATCGTCGAGTTTCAGGTTGATCCTTTTAAAATCAACAGGACAATAGCCAAAGAAAATAATGGAACCTATATTCTTGGCCTGGATTTAAATGAAAACAGTGGGATTCTGGCATACAGCTATGCCGGTGATTCCAAGGGCATAAAATTCATAGACCTCGAAAGCGGGGCCTTGAAAAAGAAGATCTCCATAAATGAAGAATTTGCTCCTCTGGAATTCAGCCCTGATGGCAAAGCTCTAATGGCGTCTGCGTACAAATTGCTATACAAATTTGATGTAGCTACTTATGAATCAAAATCATTTAATCTGGACCCGGATAAGGATAATAGTCATGCCTTTTCTATATCTGTTCATCCGAATAATCGCTCTGTTGCTTTCTCATCCAAATACGGAACATCTATCCTTGATACCGAGAACGGAACAGTAAAAAAAATCGACAACGGTCAATCAATGGCATGTAAATTTAGTACAGATGGAAAATATTTAGCTACTTCTGTCAAGCCGTTTTTAGTGCCAGAGTCTGTATGTCTTAGGGTTTTTTCAGATCCCACATTCCCAATAGCTCCTATACCAGAAATCACTGAAGTCAGCGACACAGCTGAGCCTGAAGTTCTTCCCTTGTCTGACGTCGTTCCTCCTTCACCGGATTCGGATAATGAATGGTATCAGCATAGCGATCGTGCTTTTTCCATTGAGTTCCCAACTAAGCCGGCATTAAAAACGACAAAATCCAAGGATAATTATGAGAGCAAGACGTATACCTGCATTCATAAAAATTCGGCATATATAGCCGTTGTGAGTGAGGTGTCTCCCAAAATAAAAACGAAAAAATATAAAAAATTAGCTATAAAAATGGGAGAGGCATTTATAGCTAAAATTAATCCTTTAACCAGCACAAATAGCCCGTATTCGTTCGAAGACCAAGAAGGAACAAAATATGTTTTCGTAAAAGACGGGTTGAGCTACCATTACAGGTGTGTATGTATTAATGGGAACGCTTATCAGGTCATCTGTCTTAACGCAGAGGGTCACACCAATCATCTTAATCGGTTTTTTGATTCATTTAAACCATAGAAAAATTTGTCTATTGAAATTTCGCTACGCCAAGACTAAAAACGATAATCCTGATGGACTCGTTCACGCTAGTAATTTCTTTACAAATTGCCCTTAATGTGGCACCAGTTGTAATTACATCATCCACAAGGGCAATTGATTTGAACTTTAGAAGCTCTTGAGATGCCCTAAATGTATTGTTCACATTAAGCAGCCTCTCCTCTCGTGTTAATTTCGTTTGACTTACTGTCTGTGTGGTCTTCGATACCATTCGGCACACTGGCACCTTCAAAACAGCCGCCAGGCCTTTTGAGATTTTTTCTGCTTGATTGTAGCCTCTGTCAAATTTTTTTCTGTGAAAAACCGGGACAGGTATTATACATTCTATATCATTGGTCTCATTTTTTTTGAGAAATTTAAGTGCTAATTTTCTACCGAAATTATTTCCTATTTGAGCTGAATTACGATACTTCAAATGATGAATAACAGATTGCTCGACCCCTTCTTTTTCAAAAATAAACAAGGTGTATATTGAAACAACATGCTTGTCATTGATTCCCTGCTGAACACGATTTTCGATTTTTTTATGATGTGGCTCTGACCAATTAACTTTTGACTCACATCCAAAACAAAGAAAATCCCTAATTACAGATAGCTCATTCCCGCAATGAACACAACTATTTGGAAAAATCAGGTGAAAAAAAGAATTCACCCTGTTTTTTTGTTTGCCAAAATGCCCTTGAAATCTTGTCTCCAAAACGATTATTCCTTATATGAACATTTGGCTGTGAAAAAGGAATGAGTCAATTTGTAATATTGTATCAATTGTATTTTAAATTTATGGGTATATAATATTGAAAAAAAATCAATACCATTTGTCAAAATCGTTGATAAAAGTTTTAAAGAATAGCGATAAAACTTTGTGGATATCTTTCCGCCCAATGTTCATAATCGCTGAAAGGATTGCTAATGAATGATTTGCGAATTACGGTGTTAATAACATTGGGAAATTGTTAATTTCTTTAATTTGAAAAGGTGAGATTTTTGACAATTTTTGTAGTGCCTCTAGTATGGGAAAACAATCATTAGATTGTGACTTTCTTTCCAAAATAATGAGGAAGCAAGAGTGTTTAAGGTAAACAGCTAATAAGAACAAAGTCACTGAAACTTGATTAGCACTGTTTGCTCTTAATTTTAAGATAAAACCAAAAAACAACGAATATGGCCCAGCAACTTGAACCCATTTTACAGGACAATAAAAGTCGGTTTGTACTATTTCCAATACAACATGATGACATTTGGTCTTTTTATAAACGGGCTGAAGCAAGTTTTTGGACAGCAGAGGAAATTGATCTTCAACCTGATTTGATAGATTGGGAAAGTAAGCTCAATGATGATGAAAAACATTTCATCAAACATGTATTGGCTTTTTTCGCGGCCTCTGATGGTATCGTCAATGAAAACCTAGCAGAGAACTTTTTGGCAGAGGTACAATATACCGAAGCCAAGTTTTTCTACGGATTTCAAATTGCAATGGAAAATGTCCATTCAGAAACCTATTCTTTACTCATAGACACCTACATTAAAGACGTCGCTGAAAAAAAACACCTCTTTAATGCCATAGATACTCTTGACTGCGTAAAAAAGAAAGCAGAATGGGCTCTAAAATGGATTGAAAAAGGAACTTATGCAGAGCGTCTTATTGCTTTTGCCGCAGTGGAAGGAATCTTTTTTTCCGGATCGTTTTGCTCCATTTTCTGGTTAAAAAAGAGAGGGCTTATGCCTGGATTGTCGTTTTCAAATGAATTAATTTCAAGAGACGAGGGTCTGCATTGCGACTTTGCCTGCCTATTGTACACAAAGCACTTAGTAAACCAGCTTCCAAAGGAAAATGTGGCAGAGATTATTAAGGATGCAGTAGAAATAGAAAAAGAATTTGTGACGGATGCCTTGCCCGTTAAATTAATCGGAATGAACAGTGATTTAATGACAGAATATATTGAGTTCGTTGCCGACAGGTTGCTTGTGGAATTAGGAAATGAAAAAATTTATGATGCAACGAACCCCTTTGATTTTATGGAAATGATTTCCATTCAGGGAAAAACAAACTTTTTCGAAAAACGTGTTGGCGAATATCAGAAAGCCGGTGTTCTATCTGGTGATAACCAGACGTTTAGTTTAGATGAAGATTTTTAAATAACCAGGATAAAAATAGAGTAGATGTACGTAGTTAAAAGAGGAAGTAAAAAAGAGCCTGTAAAGTTTGATAAGATTACAGCGAGAATTATAAAAATGTGTTATGGGCTGGACCCTTTAGTCTCTCCTGAGGCTGTTGCAATGAAAGTTATCGAGGGAATTTATGACGGCGTGTCAACTTCAGACCTTGATAATTTGGCGGCAGAAGTAGCAGCGGCAAAAACCATAGACCATCCTGATTATGCGTTGCTGGCATCGAGAATCGCTGTTTCAAACCTACATAAAGAAACCAAAAAAACATTCTCTGATGTAATGCAGGATTTATATAATTATATCGATCCAAAAACCGGAGAAAATGCAGCTCTTTTATCTAAAGAGGTTCATGACATCATCATGGAAAATAAAAATTTACTTGACTCAAGTATAATTTACGACAGAGATTTTAGATACGATTACTTTGGTTTTAAAACACTCACCAGATCTTATCTGATGAAGTTGAATGGGAAAATTGCGGAACGACCACAGCAAATGCTCATGAGGGTCTCTGTAGGTATCCATAAAAACGATATTGATTCTGCGATTCGAACATATAATTTAATGTCCGAAGGCTGGTTTACTCATGCTACTCCCACCTTGTTTAATTCTGGAACACCAAAACCCCAGATGTCTTCTTGCTTTCTTCTAACCACAAAAGAGGATAGCATAAACGGAATTTATGATACGCTGAAATCCTGTGCTCAGATTTCACAATCTGCTGGAGGCATCGGATTGTCTATTCACGATATAAGAGCAACAGGAGCATATATCAAGGGGACCAACGGCACCTCAAATGGTATTGTCCCTATGCTTCGTGTATTCAACGACACGGCTCGTTATGTCGATCAGGGAGGAGGAAAAAGAAAAGGCTCGTTTGCCATGTATTTAGAACCCTGGCATGCGGATGTTTTCGACTTTTTAGACCTGAAAAAAAATCACGGCAAAGAAGAACAACGCGCTCGAGATTTATTTTACGCTCTTTGGATTCCTGACCTGTTTATGAAAAGGGTTAAAGAAAATGGTGACTGGACTTTAATGTGTCCCCATGAATGCCCTGGTCTTTCTGATACGCATAGCACAGAATTTGAAAAGCTTTATACCAAATATGAAAAGGCAGGCAAAGGAAGAAAAACAATCAAAGCGCAAGATTTGTGGTTTAAAATATTAGAATCACAAATTGAAACCGGCACACCTTATATGCTATATAAAGATGCGGCAAATGCGAAGTCGAATCAACAAAACCTTGGTGTAATAAAATCTTCCAATTTATGTACTGAAATAATTGAGTATACGGCCCCTGATGAGGTTGCCGTATGTAATTTAGCCTCGCTTGCTCTTCCTAAGTATGTAAACGAAGACAACACCTTTAATTTTGAGAAATTATTTGACGTCACGTATCAGGCAACAATTAATCTCAATAAAATAATAGATGAGAATTTTTACCCCGTTGAAGAGGCCAGAAATTCTAACATGAGACACAGGCCAATAGGCCTTGGTGTTCAGGGGCTGGCAGATACATATATCATGATGAGGCTCCCTTTTGAATCTCAAGAAGCAAAGGCATTAAACAGAGAGGTTTTTGAAACAATCTATTTTGCTTCAATGACTGCCTCAAAAGATTTGGCAAAAGAGCACGGCCCTTATGAATCATACCCCGGATCTCCTGTCTCAAAGGGTATATTCCAATATGATATGTGGGAAGTTTCCCCAACAGATCGATGGGAATGGAGTGTGCTTAAGGATGAGGTTAAAAAATACGGTGTAAGAAATTCCCTATTGCTGGCGCCTATGCCAACAGCTTCCACTGCACAAATTCTTGGAAACAATGAATGTTTTGAGCCATATACGTCAAATATTTATACTCGACGTGTTCTTTCTGGTGAATTTATTATTGTGAACAAACACTTACTAAAAGACTTAGTTAAAGAAGGGTTGTGGAATAAAATCATGCGTCAAAAAATTATGGCAGCCAATGGTTCTGTCCAGAATATTGAAGAGGTCCCTGAAGAATTAAAACTGCTCTATAAAACCGCCTGGGAAATTTCTCAAAAAGCCATTATTGAGCAGGCCGCAGACAGAGGGGCTTACATTTGTCAAAGTCAATCATTAAATATCTTTATGGAAAATGCCAATTTTGGAAAACTAACTTCCATGCATTTTTATGGTTGGGAGAAGGGTCTTAAAACAGGAATGTATTATTTAAGAACGAAAGCGGCAACAGATGCGATTAAGTTTACCGTGGATAAAGATGTCATTGCACAAAGTACAACTAAAGCAAAGGATGAAATCACTTGTTCACTGGATGATCCTGACGATTGTGAAATGTGTTCAGGTTAAATGACTTTCATTTAGAATATTATTAAAGGGTCGCTATAGCGGCCCTTTATTATTTGCATTAAATTGAGAATCATGTCTTTCTATTCACTAATTTCGGCGCTATGAAAAATATTAAATCTGCCCTCATCTCTGTTTTTTATAAAACCGGCTTAGACCTTATTGTAAAAGAGCTTCATAAAAACAATGTCACTATCTATTCTACAGGAGGGACACAGGCTTTTATTGAAAATCTGGGGATTCCTGTAATTGCTGTTGAAGACCTCACCGAATACCCTTCTATTCTTGGTGGACGAGTAAAAACTCTACACCCAAAAGTTTTTGGCGGAATTCTAAATCGACGTGAATTAAATGACGATCAAGAAACAATAGCCAGTTATAAAATACCGTCTATAGATCTTGTAATTGTTGACTTATATCCTTTTGAAGAAGTCTGTGCTTCCGATGCAGGTCACGAAGAAATAATTGAAAAAATAGACATCGGTGGCATCTCATTAATTCGAGCTGCAGCTAAAAACTTTAACGATGTTATGGTCATCTCTTCTGTGAATCAATATGACTCGTTTTTAGATTTAATCGAGAAACAAAATGGCGGCACCTCTCTTGAACAAAGAAAAAAATTCGCTGGTGAAGCGTTCCAAATCTCCTCTCACTACGACACTCGAATTTTCGAGTATTTTGAACCGGCTTCAAAAAGGGTCTTAAAAATAAGTGCCAATGAACAGCGAAAATTACGCTATGGAGAGAACCCGCATCAAGAAGGTTTTTATTTCGGTGATTTCAATGCCATGTTTGATCAGCTTCATGGAAAAGAGCTTTCTTATAATAATCTATTAGATGTTGATGCAGCAATGAATGTAATTGGTGAGTTTAAGGATTCTCCACCGACATTTGCTATTTTAAAGCACAATAACACCTGTGGTATCAGCAGCAGGCCAACTGTTCTTCAGGCTTACCAAGATGCCCTTGCCGGAGATCCTGTAAGCGCTTTTGGTGGCGTACTGGTTTCCAATAAACCAGTTGACGTTGATACTGCTACGTTAATCAACGAGTTGTTTTGCGAGGTGCTTATCGCACCGGCTTATGACGATGCGGGATTAGAAATATTAAAACAAAAGAAAAATCGAATTATCTTAATCTCTAAATCTTTTAAAGGCAGCGATATCGCTGTACGCTCCATTTTGAATGGTTTTTTGGTGCAAGATAAAGATGGTAAAACAGAAGGAAAGGAAAGTCTTAAAAATGCTACTAAAATAGGTCCTTCAGATCAAGAAATTGAAGACCTAATTTTCGCTAATAAAATCTGTAAGCACACCAAGTCAAATACCATCGTTTTGGCAAAAGACATGCAGCTATTGGCAAGTGGCACCGGACAAACCTCAAGAGTGGATGCTCTAAGCCAGGCTATACACAAAGCAAAGTCATTTAATTTCGACCTAAATGGCGCTGTTATGGCCAGTGATGCTTTTTTCCCTTTTCCAGACTGCGTTGAAATTGCAAATAAAGAAGGTATTAAAACCGTTATTCAGCCGGGAGGTTCAATAAAAGACAATTTGTCTATTGAGTTTTGTGACGAAAACGAAATGAAAATGGTTTTTACAGGAATTCGTCATTTCAAACATTAACTTTATTATCTTTGACGATTATTCCTCGAAAACACGGACGGACACATTGATTCAATATAAACTTTTACATGGGGATTTTTAGTTTTCTAACTCAAGAAATAGCTATCGACCTAGGGACGGCTAATACCCTGATTATATGGAACGATAAAGTCGTTGTTGACGAACCATCCATTGTGGCCAAGGACATTCAATCTGGTAAAATTGTGGCCATTGGGAAAAAAGCCCAACAGATGCATGGTAAAACCCATAAGCTCATTGAAACCGTTAGACCATTAAAAGACGGTGTAATTGCTGACTTTCAAAGTGCCGAACAAATGATTCGCGGCATGATTAAAATGATTAATTCCGGAAGGAGTTTGTTTAATCCCACCCTCAGAATGGTGATTTGTATTCCGTCTGGAATCACTGAAGTGGAAAAAAGAGCCGTTAGAGATTCTGCTGAGCACGCAGGAGCGAAAGAGGTCTATTTGATCCATGAACCAATGGCAGCTGCTATTGGCATTGGTATTGACGTCGAAGAGCCAATGGGTAATATGATTATTGATATTGGCGGTGGTACTTCAGAAATTGCAGTAATTGCTCTAGGAGGAATCGTATGTGACAAGTCCATTCGTATCGCGGGTGATGATTTCACTAATGATATAGAAGAATACATGAGGCGCCAGCATAATATTCTTGTCGGGGAAAGAACGGCAGAGCAGATTAAAATTGAAGTGGGTGCCGCTTTACCGGATTTAGAGTCCCCTCCAGATGATTTTGCCGTAAGGGGAAGAGATTTGATGACCGGCATTCCTAAAGAAATTATGGTTTCATATTCAGAGGTGGCACACGCACTGGATAAAACTATTTCTAAAATTGAAGAGGCTATTCATAGTGCTTTAGAGATGACGCCACCGGAATTGTCTGCTGATATTTATAAAACAGGTATTTATCTTGCTGGTGGTGGTTCTATGCTGAGAGGTTTGGACGATCGTATTTCCGCAAAAACAAAATTACCCGTACATATTGCAGAAGACCCATTAAGAGCGGTTGCAAGGGGTACAAGTATTGCCTTAAAAAACATTGATAAATATCAATTCCTGATAAAAGATTAGTCGATCACTTTTTTCAATCCTATTGCCGTTTTAAATCAAAGGTTCTTTGCTATCTTTGAATATGCATAATTTAATTGCCTTTATTAAAAAACTAAGGGTGTTTTTGTTTTTTCTGTTTCTTCAAATAATTACTTTATATACCTACGTCTCCTATATGTCTGTCCCAAAAAGCAGTGTTTTCACTTCGGCTTCTTATGTTTCTGGCACATTATATGAAATTGAGCACTCCGTCACCAAGCATTTTCACCTAGCCGAAAACAATGAAAACCTGCAGAAAGAGAATATGCGCCTTAGAAAACAAAACCCGTTGTTTTTATATAAAAAGAACCGAACTGTGCTGAGCGCCAATGATACTCTTTATGCTCAACAGTATGACTACATCGCGGCCACCATCATAAATTCTAGCACAACAAACAGAAATAATTTCTTTACTATAGACGCAGGGAAAATGCAGGGTGTAAAAAGGGGGCTTGGCGTTTTTTCCAGTAATGGAATTGTCGGCATAGTTCATAACTGCAGTAAACACTTTAGCGTGGTGAAAAGCGTGCTTACCAGTGACATAAATATTGACGTGATGATTGTGGAGAACGGCGCTTTTGGTCTTTTAAAATGGAATGGCAAAAATTCGAGATACGGTTCCATTTCTGGAATCACAAATGATATTAAAATAAAAAAAGGATCAAAGGTAATTACACGAGGAGGTAGTGGTATTTTCCCAAAGGGATTAAATGTCGGAACCGTTCATAGCATTGCACCTCTTGAAGGGAAGCCTCTGCATTTCGTTAAACTTGAATTTGCAGAAAAATATGGCGCATTACAAAATGTGTATGTAGTAAAAAACAAGTTTCTTACTGAATTGAACAAGCTCCAACTGGAACAATAAAAGTGACTAATGGATAAATTACATGTTTTCTCTTTTCGCTTTCTGCTTTTTGCGGCCTTACAGGTTTTTGTTTTTAATCAGCTCAGCATTAGTTCCTATCTACATATTATGATTGCGCCTCTTTACGTCATGCTTCTTCCTTTTGATTTTAGCGTTTTTCGTTTACTCATTATTTCTTTTTTTCTGGGAGTGATTATTGATGCACTTTCCAATACTTTTGGTCTTCATGCCTCCTCCCTTGTTCTTGTCGCATATTTGCGTCCGTCAATATTTAACTGGTTTGCCCCTAGAGATGGGTATGATCCTCTTAAAGTGCCGTCAATAATTGATATGCCGAATAAGTGGTTTTTACTGGTTTTTGGAATTTTGCTGTCTGTTCATCATTTATGGTTTTTTGCCATAGAGAGCTTTTCATTAAGCGAAATCTTGTTAATTCTTCAAAAAACATTCTTTAGTTGTCTCCTTTCACTTCTTGTATGTATTATCTTACAGCCATTATTTTTAAATAAAGCCAAGTAAGTTGAATGTAGAAAACAGAAGATATGTCATAACTTTCTTCATTATTGGGGTGGGAGTGATTTATCTTATCCGGCTTTTTTATATGCAGGTGATTGATAGCTCCTGGAGTGACCGTGCACATCAAATAAGTGAAAAGAGATTAGAAATAGTTCCTCCAAGGGCTATTATTTATGATAGAAATGGTTTAAAAATTGTGTCTAACAAGACATACTTTAACCTAATGGTCGTGGAGGAAAAAATGGGGGAGGAATTTGATACTCTTGGGTTTTCAGAACTTATAGGGTGGCCTCCCAGTATGGTAAAAGAGAGAATGGAAGAAATTGTTGAAGGGGAGGGCGTATACTATAATAAACATACTGGGAAAAAAGAAAGCAATTACCAAAGCATGCGAGCCTATCCATTTTTAAAAGAGCTCACCAAAGAGGAAATCGTTAAAATTGCGCCACACTTAGATGCTTTTCCCGGGTTTTATGAAGAAGAAACAAGTATGCGGTTTTATCCTTTTCCTCATGCAGCAAATATATTGGGGTATCTATCCGAGGTAAATCGCGAAGAAATTACAAAAGATAAATTCTATAAACCCAGTTATAATATAGGAAGATCTGGTATCGAAAGGTTCTATGAAAAACAGCTCAGGGGAGTTAAGGGGGTGCATTATATTGTGAGGTCTGCCCTGAATAATGAAATTAAACCTTATGATAATGGTCGTTTTGATACTGTTGCTAAACAGGCACCTCCCTTATATCTCGGCTTGGATATCGCATTGCAGGCATACGGAGAAAGCCTCATGCAAAATAAAAAAGGGTGTATTGTTGCCATAGAACCCAAAAGCGGAGAAATTCTATCTATGGTTTCTTCTCCATCTTATGATCCAAATTTGTTGGTCGGTAAACGAAATGTGGGTAAATATTATCCGGAGCTGTTAAGTGATGAAAGGAAACCATTGTACCCGCGTCCTACCCAGGCCGAATATCCACCAGGTTCAATATTTAAAATAGTCCAGTCTCTAATCGGGCTTCAGGAAGGAGTCCTCCTTCCTAATACTGGTTTCCACTGCAATAAAAGTCTGGTTGGTTGTCACAATCACCCAGCCCCAAGCTCTATTACCAAGGCGATTAAATACTCGTGCAATCCCTATTATTATTACGCAGTAAAACGGATTGTACAACAAAAGAAGTTCCCCAGTATTTATAAAGACGCTGAACACGGATTGAATATCTGGAATACCTACATGCAAAGTTTTGGGCTAGGAAAAGTCTTAAATGCGGATTTAACAGGCCTTCGGCCCGGATTAATTCCAAACTCTGCGTATTATGACAAATGGTATGGTCGCCACAAATGGGCGTTTTCAACAATCCGCTCCATTTCAATTGGTCAGGGCGAGGTGAAATTGACTCCCTTACACATGGCAAATCTTGCGGCAATAATTGCAAATAAAGGATGGTATTACAATCCTCATTTTGTTAGATCTCAAGGGGGGGGAGTCCCTAAATCGATAGTAAAGAAGAAAACATTGGTAAACGCGAAGCATTTTGAGCCCGTAATAGCAGGGATGTGGGGAGTGGTTAACGAAGCTGGAGGAACAGCAAGAAGGGCAAGAATCCCGGGCGTATCTGTATGTGGTAAAACTGGAACTGTTCAAAACCCACATGGAAAGGACCATTCTGTTTTCATTGCTTTTGCCCCTAGAGAAAATCCTAAAATTGCCATTGCGGTAATCGTTGAAAATGCCGGGTTTGGTGGAACCTGGGCTGCTCCAATTGCAAGCTTAATGATTGAAAAATATTTAACGGGAAAAATATCAAATGAGCTGAAAGAAAAAAGAATTCTTGAAGCTAAAATAGGTGACTAATAACATGAGAAAAAGCAGTTCTCTTATAAATAATCTCGACTGGACTTTACTGATTAGTTTTGTCGTTCTTATTTGTTTTGGGCTAACCACAATTTATTCTGTTGCTTTCAATGAAGAACACCCCAGTATTTTTAGTTTTTCAGAAAAATATGGTAAACAGGTTATGTGGATCTGCCTTTCCCTGTTCCTTGGCGGGGTGGTGTTTTTAATCGATTCTGACATTTACAAGAAATTTGCTCTTCCTATTTATTTATCTGTTATTGCCCTTTTAGTTCTGGTTTTATTCATGCCTCCAATCAATGGTGCAAGGGCATGGATCGGCATTGGCAGCATGGGTATTCAACCTGCTGAATTTGCTAAAATTTCAACAGCACTTCTACTCGCGAAATATATCAGCTCTCTAAATCTGAAACAATTAAGCTCAAAAAATGTGCTCATATCATTGACTATTATAGTTATTCCAATGGCTCTAATTCTTCTTCAGCCAGATGCGGGAACTTTTATTGTTTTTACCGCATTCCTTTTTGTATTATACAGAGAAGGGTTGACTTTTGACCCGTTCATATTGAAATTCATCAACCTAATTCCGAAGGTAAAATTTAAAAGCACCTGGATTGGAAGCCACTTTATTCCCATTCTTTTCGTTCTTGTATTCCTTTCTATTATTACCATTCTGTTTGGGCACAAAAACATTGGTATTATTCCAGGAATTGAGCTCTACGGATCCCTCGGTATTATTGTAAGTCTATTTGTTTTGTCCGTGTTGGCCTTATTCATTATTCAGAGATTCGGAACAAAAAGAGAGCGGATCAGAGTTCGATTAATTATAATTCTATCATTCGTAATAGGAAGTGCAGCATCCTATTTTGTTGAGTATTCTTTTGTTCATTTGCCCGATCACCAAAAAGATCGAATCGAGCTTTTTCTTGGTCTAGAAGAAGACCCAAATGGAAAAGACTATAACAGAAACAGAGCCATGGCTGCCGTAGGTTCTGGAGGTTTTCTTGGCAAAGGATTCAAAAACGCTTCAGTTTCAAGTGTAAAAACCAACCATGTCCCCGAGAGTGAAACTGATTTTATATTTTGCCCGTTTGCGGAAGAGTGGGGCTTTATAGGAGGGGCTTTATTGATCTTTTTATATATGTTCGTTATTATAAGGATCCTTGTTATTGCCGAGCGACAACGTTCAAATTTTAATCGAATATACGCCTACTCAGTAGGCATGTTTTTCTTTTATCATTTTGCCATTAACATTGGGATGAATATTGGGTTTGCTCCGGTAATCGGAATTCCATTGCCTTTTTTTAGTTATGGAGGATCGTCTATGATTTCATTTTCAATCATGGTTTTTATCCTTTTAAAATTGGATAGTCAAAGAAGATACGTGCTACGATAAATAGATTAATTGTAATTTTAACTTATGAAAGATTCTGAGAAAATAATTACCAAAAAAGAAAAAACAATCTTGAGTATTGTTTTTTGGGCTTTTGTTCTCATTCCCTTGATAATGGTGATTTGTATCTACCTTTCGCCATCAGATGAAGACCTCCCTGCTGTCTCTCTTCTTGACAACCCTCCAGAGCTGTTAGCGTCTGAAATTATTGCAACAAATGCTAATGGAAAAGATACGATTATAGGAAAATACTGGAAAGTGAACCGTACAAGTATCAAGTACAGAGAAATATCCCCTTATGTTATTGATGCTCTAATCTCCACTGAAGACGAAAGGTTTCACAGCCATTCTGGTGTTGACTTTAGAGCATTGTTAAGAGCGGCTAAGGCTCTTGGTTCCGACGGTGGGGGTTCCACAATTTCGCAGCAACTCGCAAAACAGCTTTTTACCATGCAGGAAAGAATGGATGGCACAGGTGACGATGAAAAGCTTGAAGGAGCTATTGGAACCATCCTAATTAAAGCCAAAGAGCACATTATAGCCACAAGACTCGAAAAAAGATATACAAAAAAGGAAATAATAACCATGTATCTTAATCAATTCGATTTCCTATATAATGCCGTTGGTATTGAAAATGCGTCAAAAGTTTATTTCAATAAGTCTGCTATAGACCTTACCAAAATTGAAGCCGCAATGCTTGTGGGAATGTGTAAAAACCCGAGTCTTTATAACCCATATTCGTTTAAGAGAAAAAATTATACTCAGAAAATTCTGATAACAAAGGGAATATCTCTTTCTGAACTCGACCTTAATGACGTTAAGGAAGCTCGTTCCAAAGATTCTATCAGAGCAATTCAAAGACGAAACCAGGTGCTGTTCCAATGGTTGAGAAACAGCGAAAACAATAACCCGTCTATACAAAATAAGCTCTCTCGTAAAGAGTATAACAAGCTCAAGAATATGCCCATTGTGGTACATTACACCTCCGTCGATCATAAAGCGGGAATCGCTCCTTACTTCAGAGAAAGCCTGAGGGCGGAAGTTGTAAAACTTCTAAATACTAAAACAAATTCGGGAGCATATAAATATGCCAAAAAAGACGGTTCTAATTATAATATCTATCGGGATGGATTAAAAATTTATACTACTATCAACACCGGCCTGCAAGGAAAAGCAGAAGAGGCGGTGATGCAGCACCTAAGTGGTGTAGATCCCAGCGGAAAAAACAAAAAGAAAATAATTTCGCTTCAAAATGAATTTGACAAAAATAATAAACGGTATAGCAATAAAAGATGGCCCTTCTCTAATAGTGTCAGCGAGAAAACCGTGAACTCTATTTTGTCAAGGGCACGGCGAAACAGCGATAGATATGATTCATTAATTGCACACGGATATAATGCTTCTGAAATAGAAAAGTCATTTAACATCCCCGTCCCTATGAAAGTATTTAGCTGGGGAGGCGATATAGACACTATAATGACTCCAAATGATTCAATAAGGTATTATCGGTCTTTTCTGCATGCCGGATTGGTTTCAATTGACCCAAGAACAGGATTCGTTAAAGCGTGGGTTGGTGGTGCACAGTTTAAACATTTCTCTTACGACCATGTAAGAACGGGTAAGCGTCAGGTGGGATCTACAATTAAGCCCTTTATATATGCCACAGCATTGTCTATGAAAACGGTTAAACCGTGTACAAAGTTTTCTGAAGAAGATTATTGTGTAGAAATAGTAGATGATAAGAATCAATTAATAAAAAAATATAGCCCTAGGGGAACTGCGGCAAAGACAGTTAGCCTTGGAATCTCTCAATCCTCTAATCCAACAACTGTAGCTGTTATGGGTAGTATGGGTCGTTATAACTCCTTTAGAGAAACCGGAGGGCCTTATCAGGTAGATAAGCTGCTTAGAAAAATGAACATAAAGCTTCGATATGAGGATTTAGTTCCTGCGATGTGCCTGGGTACTCCAGACCTTAATTTATTCGAGCTTGTTTCTGGTCAGTGTGTCTTTGTAAATAACGGAATTTATATTAAGCCCACTATTATCGAACGAATTACAGATAAGCACGGGCGGGTTATTTATAGTGCCAATCAAGAATCCGATAGAGTATTAAGCTCAACTGTTGCGTACGAAATATTGAAAATGATGAAAGGCGTCGTCCAGGGAGGAACGGGGTCAAGCCTGAGAGGCGCTTATCGCCCTTGGGGAGGAATTACAGCTCCTACAGCCGGTAAAACCGGTACGACACAAAACAATGCTGATGGCTGGTTCATGGGCTTAACACCCGAATTGGTTACTGGTGTTTGGGTAGGGGCTGAAGACCCAACTGTGAGATTTAGAACCATGACCTGGGGACAAGGTGCCAGAATGGCTTTACCTATTTATGGGTATTATATGCAAAAAGTGTATCCAGATGAAAGAATATCTCCTGGAAAAGATGATTTTGAAGTGCCTTTTGACTATAACCCGGAAGAGTTTAAATGTGAAGAAGAATTAAGTATTGATAACAATGAATGGGGTGAATTTTAAATTATGAATAAAGTAAAAAACAACGTAGAAGAAGCGCTAACTGGTGTTGAGGATAACATCACTTTAATGCTCGGCGGATTCGGTTTATGCGGAATCCCTGAAAATTCCATTAATGAGCTCGTAAGAATTGGTGTTTCTGGCTTAATATGTATCAGTAATAATGCCGGTGTCGACGACTTTGGACTAGGCTTGTTATTACAAAATCGCCAGATTAAAAAAATGATTAGCTCTTACGTCGGCGAAAATGATGAATTCGAAAGGCAGATGTTGTCTGGAGAATTAGAAGTTGATTTAATCCCTCAAGGAAGCTTAGCCGAACGTTGTCGTGCGGGAGGTGCAGGAATTCCTGCATTTTATACTCCTGCAGGATTTGGAACGGAGGTTGCCGAAGGGAAAGAGGTTCGGGAATACAATGGTAAACCCCATATTCTGGAGTCTGCTCTGACGGCGGACTTTGCCATAGTGAAGGCATGGAAGGGGGATACAGAAGGCAATTTAATTTATAAAGCCACCGCACGTAACTTTAACCCTATGATGGCAATGGCCGGAAAAATTACAGTCGCCGAAGTAGAAGAATTGGTGCCGGCTGGTGAGCTCGACCCAAATGAGATCCATACACCTGGGATTTTCGTGCAAAGGATCTTTAAAGGAGAGGTGTTTGAGAAGAGAATAGAACAACGAACAACTAGAAGTAAATAAAAATGGCATTAGATAAAAGCGGTATTGCACAAAGAATAGCACAAGAGCTAAGAGACGGATGGTATGTTAATCTGGGTATAGGCATCCCCACCCTTGTTGCAAATTATATCCCTGAAGGGATTGAGGTAGAATTCCAGTCTGAAAACGGAGTTTTAGGCATGGGTCCTTTCCCATTTGAAGGAGAGGAAGATGCGGATTTAATCAATGCTGGAAAGCAGACCATTACTACAATGAAAGGGGCTTCCTTTTTTGATTCTGCCACTTCCTTTGCCATGATTAGGGGACAGCACGTTCAGCTTACCGTACTTGGCGCGATGGAGGTTTCTGAGAATGGAGATATTGCCAACTGGAAAATACCGGGAAAAATGGTAAAAGGCATGGGCGGCGCAATGGACCTTGTGGCCTCAGCGGATAATATAATCGTAGCGATGATGCACAGCAACCGTGCTGGAATATCCAAGCTGCTAAAGAATTGTACTTTGCCTTTAACCGGGGTAGCTTGTGTAAAGAAGGTTGTTACAGATATAGCTGTGCTTGAAATAAAAGATGGGGCTTTTCATTTACTGGAAAGAGCACCTGGGGTTTCTGTGGACGAAATTCGCTCAAAGACAGAAGGAGCTCTTGTAATTGATGGTGATATACCAGAAATGAATTTATAAGACGAATGAACGAACTGGATGAAAAATATAAAACTGCAATTCGTGCAGCCATAGATGCGTCTCAAACAATAATGGGTGTCTACAAAAATGAATTCGATACCATTATAAAAGATGACGGATCCCCATTAACAAAGGCTGATTTGGCATCAACTAAAATTATTCACAAGCATCTCGAACCCTTAAATATTCCTATCACAGGAGAAGAAACGGAAAAAATGCCTTTTTCAGAAAGAAAGCACTGGAAAGAATGCTGGTGCATCGACCCATTAGATGGGACAAAGGAATTTATTAACAGAAACGGTGAGTTTGCCGTAAATATAGCATTGCTTCAAGAAGGCAGCCCTGTTTTTGGGTTGATTGCCTCCCCTGTGCAGGAGGTAATGTATTTTGGAGGCGTAGAAAATGGCGTCTACAAAATGGATTTTGAGCAGCTGGACTCTCCAGAATCGTGGGTTAAAATTTCCGCTCCAATTAATGTAAATTCTCCAATGGTCATGACCTGCTCAAGGAGTCACCATTCTGGTCCTGTTGTTAATTTCATTAATGAACTTAAAAAGATTTCTCCAACCATTGAATTCTCTAAAAAAGGGTCGTCGTTAAAGTTTTTTGACCTTGCAAGTGGAACGGCCGATGCATACCCGCGGTTTGCACCGACAATGGAATGGGATATAGCTGCAGGTCAAGCCATATTAGAAGCCCTGGGGGGCTCTGTGGTTCATGCAGAAACTGGTCTTCCCTTATACTACAATAAAGAGAATTTAACCAACCCTTATTTTATTGCCAAAACAAAACCCCTTTTAGCCTTGTCCTCATGAAAAAAACTGGATTCCTACTCGTTTTGATGTTTGCCTTTTCAGGGCATTCGCAGGTCGAAACACTGGCGGGACATTCTTTTTTCAGAGATCAAATGCAGAAGCCTGGATTCTCGCAAAAAGGTGTAGCTATTTGTGATGTCGGTTATCAAAAAGACACTATCAAGAAGTCTTTCGGAAAAAAGCTAAAGTCTCATTTCATGGACAATTACCTCTTTGAGGTACACGAGCAAAATATCAATCTATATATTTCACCTGTAGTTAATTTTCAGCTGGGACAAAACATACTAGAAAAAGACGAAGCTTATTTATTCCAAAACACCCGTGGCTTTTATGTCAAAGGAGAGTTTTTAAAGAATTTCTCCTTCTCCAGTACTTTTGTCGAAAATCAGGCCCGATTCAGCCCATATGAAACAAATTATATCTCTGGCCATGGAGAGTTTTACTCAAGCCAACAGCAGAATGGCGTCGTTTCTGGAGGGGGGCGAACAAAACCATTTAAAGAAGGTGGTTTTGATTACGCTTATGCCATCGGTTCCTTTCTGTATAAACCAATTGAAGCCCTGGAAATAAGAGCCGGTAATGCCCCTGCTTTTATAGGGTCCGGGTATCGATCATTGATTCTATCTGACCACAGCTACCAGTCCCCGAGCTTGGACATAAAATATACCTTTCTTAAGAAATGGAGCTATAGGGTGCGAAGAACACGGCTTTTAAATTTAACCCGTAAACCAGTGTTTTCTACGGTAGAAGCATACTATCAGCCAAAAGCAGCGGCGATGCATTATCTCACCTATGACCTCACTCCAAAAGTCACCCTTAGCCTATTTGAACATTCCATTTGGTCCAAAGGAGACACTGCGACCACAAAACCACATGGTTTATATTACGTTCCCCTTCCCTTTATAGGCTTGTCTCAGGATGAGAATTTCAATCTTTATGGTTTGAACGCAAGCGAGATTGTTGGAGAAAAAGTGCGGTTTTACCAGCAATTTGTGTTGTCTGGATTTCAAACAAAAGCTATGGGGATACAGCTGGGTGTCAGATTCTACGACCTGATTCCAAACTCTCTGCTTCAGCTGGAATACAACAAGGTAGGCGCCGAATTATATGCGTCCGAAACCCCGACCATGAGCTATACTCACTACAACTTACCCCTGGCACATCCCAAAGGACAGGGCTTTGACGAGCTCGTCGTTAGGGCAAACATTTCCATTAAGAGGTTTTATGGAGAAACTAAAACCATCTGCTACTGGCTGAAAAACTACAACGAACAAGACTTGCTGCCCATAGATCTGGGAACCAATAGTGTTGATGATTTTATTTTGCATCAGCAGGTCGAAATTGGATATAGGATCAATCCGAAAATTAACTTCTGCGTGTTCGCTAGAGGGGTGTATCGAAAATCCGATATAGACGAAAATCAAATGCTGATCCATGTCGGCCTGAGTACCAACCTGTTTAACAGCTACAATGATTATTAAAAGAAAGCATCTTGTGTTCTTATCTGTTTTCCTTGCCTTTGGCGCATGGAGCCAGACAGATGTGGGGTATTTAAATGGGGGTTTTATCCATGGCCCTACATCGGGAAAATGTACCGCTCATACTTCCTCGGCTGACTCTTCTTGTACCGATACGACACACCATCCTTCTAAAAAGGAGGTAAAGGAATTTACTGACCCGGCATATAAAAGGCATTATGACCTGAGGCCTTCAGTCAGGCTAGACAATATTAGTCTTGGATTTCCTCTGTCCAAACTTCCGAATAAAACAATAAATCTTATACCCATAGTTGATCTGGGAGTACAATACAATAACGGGGTTCGTCACCGTAACGGATTGGGTTTTCTTCTTGAAGCACGGCCGATAAAAAAAAGCTACGTTCGTATTGGAGGGCTCCTTGATGTGTCCAATTCAGCTCGTCTGAACCCCGGAAACCTGGAGCTGTCCGACCTTGGATCATCCCAGGACCTTTGGTTTTTACCCATGACGCGATTGGCCTACACCCCTAATGAGGTATTCTCCTTTCAGGTAGGTTATGACAAGAATTTTATAGGGGCGGGACGCCGATCATTATTCCTAAGCGACTATGGAAAACCCATGCCCTTTGCGCAAATTCGAGCTCAGTTCTGGCACATGGAATACAGTGTGAACTACCAGTTCCTGTCCGAAAACTACAAGGGCCAAAGACAGTCCAAATATATAACAAGCCATTACCTCAGCTGGAACATACTCCCCTGGCTAAATTTTGGTGTTTTTGAAGCAGTAGTCTTTCAGCCTAAAGACACTTTACTCAATCGAGGGTATGATGTCGAATACCTAAATCCTTTTGTTTTATTTCGTCCTCAGGAATACTCCATGGGCTCTTCCGATAATGTCATTATTGGAGCTTCATTAAAAGCATCCTTTAAAGACATCCTCATTTACTCACAAATCGTTATTGACGAGTTTCTCCTGTCAGAAATTCGGGCAAGAAGCGGGTGGTGGGCCAATAAATTTGGTTTGCAATTAGGAATTAATGGAATCATTAACCTAAGTAATAGCTTTATTACTTACCAACTTGAAGGAAATCTTGTTCGTCCTTATACTTTTTCTCATTTAACCCCTCTACAGGTGTATGGCAACATGGGTTCTCCTCTGGCCCATCCATACGGCAGCAATTTTGCAGAGGTCCTCACAGAATTGAACTGGGTGAAAAAAAAGAATGCAAAATTGAAACTGAAGTTTTTCGCCTCCTATGGAATTCGTGGGTATAACTGGGATGGTATAAATTTTGGCTCTGACATCTATCAAAGCTACATCAACAGGCCCAATGATTTCGGGAATTTTATAGGACAGGGGGTGAAACAAACTTTTTTTAGAACAAATACACGTGCCTCTTACCTTTTAATTGAAAATGGAAGAATTCATGCATTTGCCGAGCTTCAAACCCAATACCTGTATACCAATGGATTCCATGATTGGAGGTTCTTTCCTATGATTGGATTGCGGTCTTATTTATGGAACGATTATAGAAACTATTGATATGAGCGGCGAACAAAAAAACAACCCCCTGCACGGCATAAAACTTGCGGACATTCTAGAAGATTTGGTCTCAGAGTACGGTTGGGAAGAACTTGGCTCCAGGATTGATATTCGCTGTTTTAATTATGACCCATCAATTAAGTCCAGTCTGCGTTTTTTGAGAAGAACTCCGTGGGCTAGAGAAAAGGTTGAAAAACTATATTTAAAAACGTTTTAGCATCGTTTAAAAAGAAATTGAATAATGAAAGCCCTACCACATACAAGCAACGTTTCATCAATACATAATCTGCTTTCTGTATTTAATAATTTGGTATTTTCAGTCCCTCAAGGCTATTCTCTATGAAAACAGTGCTCTTTTTGTTTTTTCTTGTATTCATATCTGCACCATTAATATCACAGGAGGTAATTGTTGAAGACACCTCTTCCATTCATGTCAATGAAGCTATTGTGATTCTTCCTGGATTTGGAGACACAAAAAAGGGGCGGAAAAATCAAAAATCGTTCTTTCAGCACAAGGGATACGATTTATACATACCAAAATACAAGGACAACAAAAGTCTGGATAATTGTGTAAAAAACCTGGAATTCTTTTATGAGCAACAAGATTTGCATCAATACGACAAGGTCCACTTTTTTTCCTATATCGTTGGCTCATGGACTTTAAACAAGTTCATCTTAAAAAACGGTATTAGAAATATTAGCTCTATTGTATATGACAGAAGCCCTATTCAGGAAAGAGCGCCATACATCGTAGATAAGCATCTAGGTTTTCTTGTTTGGCTCAAGGGGCTTAAACACATCATGAAGGAAATGGCACAAACACCCTACATTCCGATAGAAAAAGACGGAATTGATATTGGTATTATTATCGAAAGCAAGGCGACTCCTCTAATGCGGGTTTATAAAAAAAAGACCTTGAAAATGGGGAAAATTCTGTGGAATGTGCCTTCCTTAAATCAGTCAAATGACGATTATCATTATACCTGGCTGAATCACGATCAGATGTACACTCGATTTGATATTGTAGGCGACGAAATTTTTAACTTTATAAATAAGGGATCATTCAGTAAAAATGCAAAAAGAGAAAAATACGATTGGGATCCATTTGTGTCATATAAAAAAGAAGGATTGAAATGATCTCCATGTATAAAATAAAACCAAAGTTTCAACAGCTGTTACGGCCGTTATTAGATTGGTTATACAAAAGGGGCGTGACTGCAAATCAGCTAACTGTAGTAGCAATTGTCCTTTCATTAGGCATTGGGGTTTCTTTATGGTTTGCCGATGACTGGCACCTGGGTTATTTAATCGTTCCCATTGGTTTATTGCTTCGTATGGCTCTTAATGCGCTTGACGGAATGATGGCTAGAATCCACAATATGCAATCAAAGCTTGGTGAAGTATTAAATGAAATTGGAGATGTCGTATCAGATATGTTTATTTATATTCCCCTGGTAGCCATACCTAAAGTCTCTCCAGAGCTGGTTTGTTTATTTGTAGGTTTTTCGATAATTAATGAGTTTTCGGGAATATTTGGAAAGGTCCTGGGAAAGGAAAGAATGTACGATGGCCCCATGGGCAAAAGTGACCGTGCCTTTGTGATAGGGCTTGGTTGCTTGATATATTATTTTCATCCGTTTTCATCCGAAATTATTAATTATGCCCTTGCTGTATGTTGTCTGTTAATGACAATAAGCTCATTCATAAGATTAAAAAAAGCCTTAAAAGATGGATAAGCTAATTGAGTCTATAAATCTCGCTGGAGAAATTCAAATGGTTATAGGGGTAATCCTGGGAATCCTTGTTCTTTCGTCTGTTTTGTTCTGGACATGGGGCTTATTTAGTTCCAGTTCTGGGTTGTCGGAGCTCAAAACCAGAACAAAATCCTGGTGGGCCATGGCTGCATTATTCCTGTTGGCCGCACTGATTAGTCCTGTCATTACATACATAGGAATTGGATTTCTTTCTTTTGCCGCTTTGCGTGAATTTTATTCGGTAATTCAGCTTCGGAAATCAGATCGCGCAGGAATGCTTTGGTGCTATCTGGCAATACCTATCCAATATTATTTGGCCTATATGGGCTGGTATGAGCTGTTCATTATTTTCATTCCCGTATTCATGTTTATTTGGATTCCTTTTGTTCTTGTTCTTTCTGGAGAAACAAAAATGATTATGACTTCGATGGCGGGTCTCCCGACCTCTATCATGCTTTGTGTTTTTGGCCTTAGCCATATGGCTTACCTTATTAGCCTTCCGTCAATTCCCGGTTTTGATCCTGGAGGCAAAGGTCTTTTACTCTTTTTAATATTTATTACTCAGATGAATGACGTCATGCAGTTTATCTGGGGGAAATTATTCGGCCGGCATAAAATACTTCCTAAAATATGCCCCAATAAAACCTGG
>Ga0206679_10000483_pt1 | contig 32825 bp, 27 predicted proteins | sample M110012015metaG_FD_155464 | JGI IMG/M metagenome (GOLD analysis project Ga0206679, IMG submission 155464) | Ammonia-oxidizing marine archaeal communities from Monterey Bay, California, United States - M1 100m 12015 | ecosystem: Environmental > Aquatic > Marine > Intertidal zone | place: USA... | reverse complement strand
CTAATAGATCCGAGCCGCATCGAAGTCGCTGATTCTCACCTGCACCTGAATGTGGATCGACAAGAAGACCTCGACTGGCTTGCTGATGCCTTCTCGGGGCTGTGAGAAATACCTTATCAACACCCTCAGGCTCGAACGGACTGATGGACATCATAGGGTTCATGGAAGGATATGGCCCGGTCCAACAGGCATTGATAGCGGGACTATTCACTTGGTTCATGACTGCTGCTGGAGCGGCTCTGGTAATTTTCTTCAAAGAGCTCGACAGAAAGGTCCTCGATGCTATGCTCGGATTCGCCGCGGGGGTGATGATTGCTGCCAGCTTCTGGTCCCTACTCTCACCTGCACTCGAGATGTCAGAAGGGAAAGCCCTACCAGTCTGGTTCCCTGCTCTAGTTGGATTTCTCCTAGGAGGAGTGGGCATGAGGCTGATTGACATGTTCCTGCCTCACCTCCACCCCGGCGCCCCTCCTGAAGAGGCCGAGGGCGTGGAAAACAACTGGCGGAGAAGCATGTTGCTGGTCTCAGCCATCACGCTACACAACATCCCTGAAGGGCTGGCTGTAGGTGTCGCCTTTGGTGCTGCGGCATCGGGATTCGAAGGTGCTACAGTGGGTGCTGCCATCGCATTGGCTATCGGAATAGGGATTCAGAACTTTCCGGAAGGTGCGGCCGTCTCACTCCCTCTCCGACGTGAGGGTCTTTCTCGCAGAGACAGTTTTCTCTGGGGTCAACTGTCGGCTACAGTTGAACCGGTGGCAGCTGTTCTGGGTGCCGCGCTGGTGATAGCGGCTACACCAATCCTACCCTATGCACTGGCCTTCGCCGCCGGTGCAATGATCTTCGTCGTGGTTGAGGAGTTGGTCCCTGAGGCCCATCGTGGAGGGAATGGAGATATCGCCACGATGGGAGTAATGCTTGGTTTCGCCGTGATGATGGTCCTCGATGTCGCCTTCGCCTAGCCTAGCGCAATCACAAAGGCGGACGACCCGCTCTCAGGGGCATGACCCGCGCCGTGCTAACTTGGGTTCTTGAAAGGCTGGAGCGTGGTGAGAGCGTGGCAATGGCATCAGTAATCGAAGCCAGTGGCAGCGTGCCCGGAAAGCCGGGAGCTAGGCTGGCGCTGACGCCGAGCGGGGCCAGATTCGGCACAATCGGCGGTGCCGGCCTAGAGCTGAAGGTCGAAAACGCACTGAAAGGGATGCTTAACGGAGGTCGTCAGGAGGTTTGCGAGAAGGGCGGCAAGGTAGAGACATTTGTCCTCTACAAGGATGCGAAGGGAGAAGAGGCGACACCGCTTGACAGCCTATGCGGGGGCCGCGTCACAGTCGCGATGGAAGTAATGAATCCAATGCCGCACATACTCATCGCAGGCGGCGGCCATGTGGGCCGCGCGGTTGCCATCGTCTGTGACACTCTAGGTTGGTCGCACAGTGTCTTCGATGTGCGTACCGAGTATTCTGAAGCAAACCGTTACCCATTCGCGAACGAGTTGCACAGTTGTTCAGTCTCTGGATTCTTAGAGGGCGAGGATTCGGACTCCCTAGTCAGATTCTCGGATGTCCTGCTGTTGGGGCATGACTGGGAAATTGATCAAGAGATGCTGCTCGGCTTGCTGGACAGACTTGAGTCCGATTCACGGCCTAGGATTGGCGCCATAGGTTCAACTGTGAAGTGGAACTCCTTCAGAGATTCTGCCATAGCCGCAGGATTCTCAAAGGAGTCAGTGGACTCGGTCAGATGTCCGATTGGACTCGATATCGGGGCTGACTCACCGGAAGAGATTGCAGTAGCGGTATGTGCTGAGATAATGGCTCTTGAGAAGAAATCGAAGTCACTCGACTAATTCCGCCTCATCATCTACACTGGAAGATGTCATTGGTTCTATTTCGATAATATTGGAATCATAACTTTCTGTAACATGTACGACTTCAGGCTGTCTCTCCAGACTTGGGATGAAAGTTGCAATAGAAATCCAAATCAACACTATGACTAGGATTACAGTCAACGAATTCTGTGCTGCATTTGTCAACTCTTCTTGCTCAAACATTGCTATCCAAGACCAAATGAAACCTACTGCGAATGCTATGGTTAGGTAAATTGAGCCTACAATTGCGAGGCCCACTCGTACGGGCATCTTTCCGAAAGCGCTGAAGATGAAATTGATGATTTTCGAAATATTCCTGCTAAAGAACCTGAAAATGTTTGAGAATAATTTCCTGCCTATGAACCCCAATGTATCGACCTCAGACTAAGTCACTATGAATTCGTTCATGAATGTGCCTGCAATTATGCTGCAAACACTCCGAAGGCTGAAATCTCCTGGGTGTAGCGGAAGAGCATGCGCAAACTCGCATTGATGCTCTCACTCCTTGTTTTGGCCGCCCCATTGAGTGGCTGCCTGTTATGGGGAGACGAAGGAGAACCAGAGGTGCAGCCCGAGGAGGAGTTTGGGTTCGGAGCCTTCAGTGTGGTTGCCCCCATAGACACTGGAATCAACGTCTACCACAATCACTTCCTGATGAACGAGTCCTATCCGCAATGGCTACTCGACGGACTCGGCGTGAACAAAATCTGCGATGTCACGCTCACGGGTACATGGCAGGAGCGCTATGAGGCTGACAAGGAGGTCTGCTGGGACAACATCACCTCAGAGGACGTGGTCTGGTTCAGAGGTACTCGGATAATCGGCACGACGCCAGATGACAACACGGACATTCCGATTCTCGACGACCCCCAGGATGGTCACGGAACGGCCGTTACAGGGGCGGTCCTGAATGCCAATCCTGATGCTGTCATATTCTTCGTGGAGGGTTTCAGCGACGCTGCCGTGCTAGCCGCTGCAAACCAGCCACTCGTTGATGTCATCACCACCAGCTTCGGACCTATCCTCTCCGTCCCTGTACCTGGAATCGAAGATGCTACCAAGGTCGCAGTGGTGCAGAACAAGAAATTGCACACCGGTGCTGCTGACAATTCGCCCTCACCAGCGGTGCAGGACTCCACCGCTGGCCCTCCTTGGAGCATCGGTATATCGGGATATGCCGAAGAAGGTGATGACCAGAAGGAGACGATGAGTGGCTCATATCCTGATGTCGCAGCCGACTGGACGCAAGTCCTGCCTAACCACGACGATATCGATGGTTACCACGAAACCTCGGGGACTTCATTCGCTACCCCCCGGACTGCCGGATTGCTCTCAAAGATCCTGATGAGCCTGCGTTCAGAGTTTGGTGACATGTCATCTGGAGCAGATCCCGATACTCGCGGCGGACTGATGGTGAACGGCACCAACTTCACCGTCACAAACGACGATCTGCGCGACGCGTTGAACCTATCAGGATGGTATCCCTCGTTCAACACCTGGGATCCTCTTTCGGGCACAACTCCGATATCACCAATCGCTCCTTGTACACAAGTTGGTTGGGGAGTCGTCAACGAGAGCAATGTCCTGCCAATCATAGAGCATCTGAACGGAACATCGTCCATGTCAAACCGTCCGAGCGATGTGGAAATGTGCATGGAAGCGAATCAGGAAATTCGCGAGGCTTATTGGAATTAGTCAATCCGTTGAATTCAATACACAGCGCGCCTTCGATATGTTATGAGGAAGGTTGTCCTGAGATGGAAGATCCCCTCATTGAGAGGAGCCAAAGAGCTCTCCAAATTCCTTGAGGTGGCAGAGAGGGTCGAAGTCCTAGGGCACTTGGCCGTCAGTTCCGAAGGAGTCACCCAGTTAGTCGAAATTAAGATGAGAGAAGGGCACTCAGTGGATGAGATCTCAAACTTTGACAGTTTCGAAGTCCTCGAACAGCATGAAGAGGATTCTGACGGGGTCCTCGTCAGCCTGTTGTGCACACACCCTCTGGCGGTCTCCGCTATCGAGATGTCGAACATTCACGTGCAACCGCCCTATGGAATAGATGCAGAGCGCGGGATGGAGCTCAGACTGTCGGGCCACTCCAAGTCTATTCGCAGGTTCCTAGCCCTTCTTAGGGTGATACTCCCGCCCGACAAAGTCAGCGTCCAATCCTTGAGGGGAGAGGAGAAGAATGGGTGGTCAAAAGCGCTGACTAAAAGACAGCGTGATATCCTGTCGCACGCTATACGAAGAGGTTACTACAAGTTAGATTCCAACATAACTCTGAGAGAGTTGGCTGAAGAGCTTGAGATGGCCCGGAGTACCCTAGGGGAACACCTCCAGAGGGCAGAGCAAGAAATCATGAGAATGGTCGCCGATGATCTGAATTGACCCCGCAGGGGTCAAACCGAATGCTCAAAGGTTGAAGCGCTGGTGTACCCACTGCATGGTTCAGTTCCGACTGCCGATGCTGCCCGCGCCAGACGAGGTGCCTTGGTCGGCATTGGTGAATGGTAATGAGGTCTCAGTGCGAATAGAGAGCAATGCGATTCTGCTCGATGTGCTTCGTGACAAAGCGGGCAGCCTCGGCACCAAGCGAGGCTGTGACATGGGTACCTGTGGGTGTTGTAGCGTACTGATTGATGGGGCTCCCAGACTGTCCTGCCTGACTCTGGCCCAGGAGGCATCCGGATGCGAGATTACCACGATTGAGGGGCTAGCGGATGGCCATCATCTACACCCAATCCAAAAGACCTTCACTGAGTGTGGAGGGAGTCAGTGTGGCTTCTGTTCGCCCGGTTTCCTAGTGGTCATCTCAGCGCTTCTGGAGGAGAACCCGACCCCCAGCGACACCGAAATCAAGGGTGCCATCGAGGGTAATCTCTGTAGATGCACCGGATACCAACAGATTGTCGATTCCGTCCGAGTTGCCTCGGAGATTCTAGTATCAGGAGAGGGTGTCGAGGATTCCACTACGGCCAAGAGCGATCCCCATCCCGGCTACGGAGGGAATTGAGGTGACTCGATGAGCGATGACAAAGATCGAGTGGAGGGGTACCGCCAGCAGAGCGGTAAGTTGCCATTCTCTCGTCCGGGCTCTGGCGGGAGTCGCAAGATGAGCGAACCACGCGACGAGGATAAGATAGCGAGCATCAGAGGGGGTGGTGGGCACAAGCACGATGACGTGGTGACCGGTTCGGCCGTCGGTAGGCCCACTGCATTGATCGATGGTCGATGGAAGGTCACCGGGCAGGCTCAGTACGGGGACGATGTACGACTTCCTGGTGAGTTGATTGGCAGGATTGTTCGTTCAAAGCATCACTATGCAAGAGTGCTGTCCATCGACGTCTCTGCGGCTATAAATTTGCCTGGAGTGGTCGCTGTGGCCACCGGACAGGATGCCAGTGGAAGATTCGGTGTACTTCCCGTGACCAAGGACGAGCACGCGATGGCCCAAGAGAAAGTGCGCCACGTCGGAGACCTGATTGCCTGTGTTGCCGCGACCGATGAGGCCACGGCGAGAGAAGCAGTACGACTCGTTGAGGTCGAATACGAGGAACTCGAAGCGGTCCACGACATGAGGCAGGGGTTGGAAGACTCCGACGAGCCTATCCATGACAGGGGCAAGTACCACATCGGTGCGTCAAACGTCCAAAAGAGGGTGTTCCAAGAGTTCGGTGACATCGAGGGCATGTCCGCCAATGCTGTAGTCAGCCACAACTCCAAGTGGTTGTTCGCCGGTGCCAATCACGGATTCACGGAGCCTCATGCCGTAGTCGCCAATTGGGACCCATCTGGGAGACTAACGCTGTACACTCCACAACAGGTCCCGCACTATGTCCACAGGGCTCTGGCTGATGTCCTTGACATTCCGATGCACCAAATCAACGTCCACCGGACCTTTGTCGGCGGTGGTTTCGGAGGTAAATCAGACCCGTTTCCGCACGAGATGTGTGCCGCCATACTGTCTCGCAAGACGGGTAGGCCGGTCAGGATTAACTTCGATCGCGAAGAGGTCTTCTGGGTGAATCGTGGGCGCCACCCCTCTCGAATCGGAATGAATCTGCATGCCGATTCCAAAGGTAGGCTCTGCGGCATCGAAACTGATGCCCTGATCGATGGTGGGGCCTTCGCCTCCTTCGGACACGTCACTACTTACTACAACGGCGTGCTCCACACCGCTCCCTATGAAATCGGGGCCTTCCACTACACCGGAGCGAGAGTCTGGACCAACAAACCTGCGAGCGGCGCGATGAGGGGACACGGTGCAGTCAACTCGCGATGTGCAGTTGAAGTCGGGATGGATGATCTCGCCGAACAGTTGAGTGTCGATCCGATTACCCTTAGGCTGGCCAATCTCTTACCTCCTCACTCCGCGACCATCACTGGGTTCAGGGTCACCAGTATCGGTATGCGCGAATGTCTTGAGCGCGTGAGACAAGCTTCGGGTTGGGATGACAAGTTCCGCAAGCTGCCCGACGGTCACGGAATCGGCATCGGTTGCGGCTTCTTCATCTCAGGTAGCGGACTGCCCATTCATTGGGAGCCGAACAAGTTCCCTCACGCCACCGTCCACCTTAAGATTGACATGGATGGAGGAGTCACAGTCCACACCGGCGCTGCCGAAATCGGCCAAGGTTCTGATACCGTAATCGCCCAGTCGGTAGCTGAAGTTCTGGGCCTCCCTCTCGACATGATTAGGATTAGGAGCAGAGAGACCGACACCTCTCCGGTCGACCTCGGCTCGTACTCGTCTCGTGTGACTTTCATGAACGCCAACGCAGCCATCTCCGCAGCGATGGAAATACGACAGGAACTTCTGGAAGCAACAGCAGTAGTGACTGAAGCGCCTGTTGAGAAACTGGTGATTGGCGATCGACGTATCTACAGGAAGGACGATCCCGCAGTCGGAGTGTCCTATCTTGAAGCGCTTCACAAGGCGCAGGAGGACAAGGGGGCTCTAGTGTCATCTGGTGCCTACAGGACACCTCCGATGGGACGAGTACACAAGGGAGCCGGTGCAGGAATCGCCCCCGCCTACTCCTTCTCTGCCTACGTAGCCGAGGTCAAGGTAGACATCGAGACCGGACAGACCAAGGTGCTCAAGGTGTGGGCCGCGCACGATTGCGGTAAGGCACTCAACCCGCTATCTGTGAAGGGGCAGATAATCGGTTCATGCCACATGGGCCTAGGCCAAGTCCTCAGCGAGGAAATGAAGTATGGTAGAAACGGTCACCTGATCAACCCCGACCTCCTCGATTACAAGATTCCAACCGTCCACGAGATGCCCGAGGTAGTGCCCATCATCGTTGAGTCGAACGACTCTGAGGGCCCATTTGGTGCGAAGGAGGCGGGTGAGGGGCCCCTTCTACCCATCCTGCCTGCAGTTTGTAATGCCGTATACGACGCGGTGGGCATCCGCACCAGCGAGCTACCAATCACTCCAGACAGAGTGCACAGGATGATCGAGAGTCGCTGCAAGCAGGAGGGAGTCGCCCCTCTCGACCTAAGTTCACCTGAATTGCATCATTCGGAACTGCAAGGGGTCCTCGAGGATCGCGCCTCTGAGCACGCCTCGCGCGACGCCGCACGGGCATCGGACCCAACCCCTTCTGACTACAACAACGGAGCTCTCTTCGGTTTCGATCCAGAGATACCTGCTGACGAACAAGACGAACGCTGGGTCATCAGCGTCACCCCGGGCAGTGACTACATGGAGAATCCACGCCTCGCGGGGAGCGCTTGGAAGCACACTGAGAGACGATATGAGGGTGATTCCTGATGCGCATGCCACCGTTCGAGCTCCACACGCCCAGTTCACTCGATGAGGCACTCTCGCTGGCCGGCGACTTACAGCAGACGAACCAGGATTTCGATTGGGTCGCTGGTGGGACAGATCTGTTGCCCAATTACAAGTGGCATCTCAATGCCAAGCCGCACGTCATCTCTCTGGCCGGCGTCCCGGAACTCTCTGAACTGTCCGAGACTCATATCGGCGCGATGGTGAGGCTGCAAGATCTGGCTGATTCAGAAGCGGTACACCCACTCGTAGCGAAGGTCTCGAGTATGGTCGCCAGTGTGATGATACGGCGTTCGGGCACGGTTGGTGGGAACATTTGTCTTGACACGAGGTGTTTCTGGTTCAACCAGTCCGAGGAATGGCGAGAGTCGATTGAGTGGTGTTACAAGTGCGACTGTGGCACTGGTGCCGACTGTAGGGTTATTCCAAACCAGAACACTCAGTGCGTAGCCACCTACCAGGCCGATTTGGCCCCGGTTCTGATGTGCCTTGGTGCAACGATTCACCTAGCCGGTCCCTCACAAAGGAGGTCGATGCTCCTAACCGAATTCTTCGAGTTGGACGGAATTACTCGCAATGTCCTCGCACCGGGGGAGTTAGTGACTCACCTCACCCTGCCCGATGACGTCTCGGAGTGGAGAGGTGATTATCAAAAACTGCGGCAGAGGGAATCTTGGGATTTTCCCGAAGCAGGGGTCGCTGTGCTCTGGAAGTCAGGGTCGGATGGCTCTCCGAGCGACCTCAGAGTCGCGAGCACAGGACTAGAGTCAATTCCAGGCTTCCACTCCGCCGAGGCTATTGCGGCGCTAGCGGGCTGGAACGGGGACCCTAGTGTTGACGAACTGGCTGAGGCGGTCAGAAAGGCGGTCAAACCGGTATTGAACACATGGTACCCTCCGTCATATAGGCGCAAGATGGTCAAGGTCTTAACAAAGCGAGCGAGCAGCGGCCTATTGGAAGTCTAGCATGAAATGGGTTCTGAGCGCAGGAGTCGCCCTACTGATCCTGACCTGTGCTGCACCGGTTCAGGGACAACTAGGATCTTGGGAACTCGGAATAGACTACCCACAGGATAACGAGGATGTGCCCTTCAGCGTCGGCACCGACGGAGGTGTCTCGATACAGTTCTTCGTCAACAACGAGGAGCTCCTCGACATTGGCGTCGAGTTCGCCTACGATATCCCATTTGGGGGCGAGGCGGACGGGCCCGAATCGGAGATCATCGAGGCAGGGGAAAACAAGTCGTTCACGCTCACGGTCTCGGGCATCGACGTCTGGAGCTATGCCGCTGACTCCAAGGAGGAGTTCGCAATCTCAGCCACGCTGCTGACCCGGCAAGGAATACCCATCGGCCTGCCAGGTGAGGGGCAGGAGGCAGTGGGTGACCTGAAGATACCAACTATCTACTCGCTCGAGGTCGACATCTCAGACCCTGTCGGAGCTATGAACGCGGGCTCTGACGTCATTCTCACGGTTACCGTGGCCAACAAGGGAAACGTTCAGGACAAGGTTGGAGAGGTTGAGGTGAGTGACAACTGCCCCCTCCTAACCATCGACAACGGACTAGACTCTCTGATGACCAGTAACATCGGCGCAGGGCAGTCCGCCGAGGCGAATCTGATTGCAACGGCATCAGAGAGTCATCCTCGCAGGAACTGCAAGATTGAAGTCTCTGTCTCCTCCAATGGAGCGATGAATTCCGGAGGCTCTGTGATAGCCGATGACGATACCACGGTGACTGTGGAGCCTCCTCTCGTTGCCGACGAAGAGAACAATGATCCAGAAGACACTAGCGATCCGGTAGAAATTGTCAGTTCCGGCCTCCCAGCACCCGGAATCGCAACTCTGATTTGTGCCTTGGCTATCGCCTCACTAGCAGCTCCAAGGAGATTCTAATAATTCTCTTCTTTGAACTCAATAAGAGGAAATAGAGAGAGTGCGGAAAAAACACTGGACGTACAGAAATCAGGCCAGCGACATGAACTAGGATGAGCAACATATAACTGTGAAATGATGCTCGCGCAAGCACCGTAGGTGCTGTCTAAGTATTTCAATAGATAAAATGGAGGTTTGTCAATGGCTGATGAAGAGAAAGGGGAAATTCAATTTGCCACTTACATCATCGGCGCCATCGCCACTACTGTAGTGCTGTTGCTGCTGCTTCCGATGCTCTTCGTCATGGGTAAATCCACCGCCTACTCGGCGTATGAGGAGGAGGAGCTCTACCAACTCTCGGCTATGCGCAGCAGCCTCGATGATGGTGGTGATGGCTATTTCATCGCCAACACCATGTCAACACCCATGCTTGTCAATGACTGGAAGGACCCGCACAGGACCATGCTCCTAATCATAGCCCCAGAGAAGCCGATAGACGAGACCGAGGCTGATGCTATCTACGATTTCGTCACCGAGAAAGGGGGCAAAGTCATCGTAGCTGCCGATGGGACCAACGCCAACAGACTGGCTACCAAGTTCGGTGTGACCTTCTTTGGTAATCCGTTGAACGACGAGAATCAGCACTGGCTTGAATACGACTGCGAGCCGAGCCCTTGCTATCCTTCCTGGCAGAACGTGTGGAGCGTCGCAGCCGTCAAGGAGGATGTTAACGAGATGCAAGCCGGAGCCGCGAGCAAGGGCTGCTCGGATTTTCAGATAATCAACCAAAACCCGGACTCCTGTAGAATTCCGGTGATGTTTCGCTCGCCTACTGGAATGAAGTTTGAGCCTTCCCTCAGGGACGACACACACCCCGACGAGCGAGATGTTAGTATTCTCTCTAGAGCATCCTCTTCGGCGTTCATCGACCTGATAGGGGACGGAGATGCGAGCAATCCTCTGAACCCAGCCCCTGGAGACCTCTCACTGATGATTCGTTTTGACTACCCCAATATCAGCGCCTACGATCAAGTACGCATAGGACAGGGCGGACTGGTCGGAGGAGACATAGGCGAGATTAAGGTCACTGGGAGCATAGTCTTCGTATCGGACGAGGAAGCTTTCTCTAATCGCCTATGGACTCTTCCAGTGGCTGTGGAAGAGGGTTCAAGCCCTACTTGTGAGGGCGTTATAGGGAGTTGCTGGATGCAGGAAATTCACGACAACAATGAGTGGAGGGGCAACGAAGTGTACTACAAATTGCTAATTCACTCAATGATGGAGCACGACAACCTCGGGCTTTCAGGAGAGATCAGGAATGATGTCTCGAACTTCCAAGTTGTGTTCGACGAGAGTCGCCATATCACCGGACTCGTATCGGCACCTTTCGTGGAGAGTATGGGGACAGTCGTCCTACTTACTTCTAACAACTTCCTGAAATGGCTGGTGGTCCTGAACGTAGGCCTGCTCCTACTGGTCGCAATGATGGTAGTGCCTGAGAAGGAGAACTGGCGACATGTCTTCGATTTGACCAGATTCAACCAGCGTCCAATGAAACTCGACCCCGGTACCTATCGCCTGCGAGTCCAGCAAGCTCTATTCACCAAGATTAGGGTGCATCACGATCTCACCAGAGATCAGATGGCATCGAAGCCGCCACCAGAGATTCAATCGATGATCGGCGATCCACGGCTCGTCGAACTGGCATACAGTAAGAGCAAGACCTATTCCCCCCAAGAGCTGAGAAAGCTAATGCAAGCAATCAGACGGTGGGGCAAGAGCAATTGAAAAAAAAGGAGAGATGAAAAATGAATGCAACACCACCAGCCGAGAAGAAAAAGGAAGACCCCCCTCCAGACAATGTCGAGAAGGGTTACGCGAAGAAGGCCGAGAAGGCGCGCGGCAAGAAGAAGATGAGCGAGAAGTTGACTGCCGTCGGCGCGATCGGAGGAGCCATTAGCACTGAGGTGCAGAAGGTAATCATCGGGAAGGCGCACGTTATAGACAACGTCCTAGTAAACATCCTCTCGAACGGCAACCTGCTGTTCGAAGACTATCCTGGACTTGCCAAGACCCTGATGACGAATACCTTCGCTGACGCCCTGGGATGCGACTTCAAGCGTGTTCAATTCACGCCTGACCTGCTCCCTGCAGACATCACTGGAACTAACATCTACGACGCCAAGAAGGGCGAGTTCTCGTTCAAGCCAGGACCGATCTTCTGTAACCTACTGCTCTCTGACGAGATTAACAGGGCACCCCCGAAGACCCAAGCGGCCCTTCTGGAGGCGATGCAGGAGTTGCAAGTCACGGTCGGTGTGGTTACTCACAAGTTGCCCGCACCATTCCTAACTATGGCGACCCAGAATCCTGTCGAGCAAGAGGGTACATACCCACTACCTGAGGCTCAGCTTGACCGTTTCATGATGAAGATGAGTGTCGGTTATCCCGACCGCGCTGATGAGGTCGAAATCCTCAACCGACGTATCGCCCGGAAGAAGGACGAGGTGGAAGTGGAGGTCATCACCGACCCAGCTCGAGTTGTCGCAATGCAGCAGGCTATCGAGGAAGTCTACGTCGACCCTGCAGTCAGACTGTACATGGTCGAGATTGTAGCCCGGACTCGCGAGGACCCGAGGGTCCTAGTTGGTTCCTCGCCGAGAGGTTCTCAGGCACTGCTCAAGACAGGTCGATCCGCTGCAGCAATGCGCGGTCGCGACTTCGTTACGCCTGATGACGTGAAATCGGTTGCAGAACTGGCTATCGCTCACAGGCTGATTCTGAAGCCTGAGCATCAAATCAAGGGCCTGGAGAGTGGAGAGGTCATCCAAGACATTCTCCGCCAGGTCCAGGTCCCGACTGTCTGAGTAAGACGTACAGGTATCCTGAGCAGGAGGTGAGTGGGCGTGGCATGGAGCAGGAAGTCAGCGATGTTCGCAGCGCTGGCCATCGCTCTGTATCTGCTTGGCCTCGTTCTGCGTAACACACAGTTGGTGACAGTGGCTGTGGTGCTGCTATCATTCCTGACGTGGGCGGCATTCCGCACTTCACATGCCGATGTGGCTGCATCTGGCAGGCGAATGGATGATGCAGATTCGGACGAGGGAATCCAGTTGCACACAATTTCGGCGCTTCGTCGGGTATCCTCTGTGAGGATTTTTGAGGACGGTGAAATCGATGTCACCTTGCGAATCCAGAATCGCTCTAATCTCTCCAAGGTTCTGGAAGTCAGGGACCGAGTGCCAGAGGTAATGCGCATCAAGAAGGGTGCGAATTACGTACTTATGGAACTCGGGCCTCAACGCGAGACCGAAATCTCATACACAATTGAGACCCCTCTCAGGGGATTCTACACAATTGGGCCCGTATGTATCCGGGTCCAGGACGCCTTCGGGTTGTTCCATAACGAACGCGAGATTCACCTGTATGACGACTTCCTAGTCTTCCCCAAGATGGAGGACATCAAGGATGCTATGATCAAGAGCAGGGTGCCGAAGATTTTCACCGGCGCTGTGAATATACGAAACCCTGGCGAGGGCTCAAACTTCTACAACCTGAGGGAGTACGTCCCGGGAGACCCTATGAAGAAGGTCAACTGGAATGCGACCGCTCGCAGTGCCGGCAAGATGATGGTCAACGAGTTCGAACGCGACGCGGTCAGCGACATCATACTGATTGTCGACAGCAGGAGCATTGCCGAGACTGGTCCGGTGAGCCGCAACTCTCTCGTCTACAGCACTAGGGCTGCCGCCAGTCTCTCTCAGTACTTCCTGTCTCGGCGTGACTCAGTAGGACTGGTGACCTATGGTGACGAGATCGTATCAGTCGATCGTGACACTGGCAAGAAACAGTTGTATGTGCTGCTCACCAAACTAGCGGGCGCCATGGCAAAGGGAAACACCCCTCTGAAGGTGGTGACTGATCGTATCATGCCCCACATCAACCGAGGTAGCCCGGTGATTATCATGAGTCCTCTCGAGGATGATCCGACGGTAGTAAATGCAGTCCGCGACTTAAGGTCGAGGAACTTCGACGTGACTATACTCTCTCCGAGTAGTCTCGAGTTTGAGTTCGATGCACGCCGCCTCGACCGCACTGGATATGAGGTCCTCAAGACCGAGCGAGACATCCTGCTCAGTGAGCTGCGTGGCCTTGGTGCGAACGTGATGGATTGGGAGCCCGACATGTTGCTCAACACAGCTCTGACAGGAGCGAGGGGTTTCTAGGAGGATTTTGAATGGCCGACGATAATGCTACAGAAGAGGGGGTTAGCGACACCGCACACCTGTATGAGGGAAAGACGGTCAGTTCTGCGCCTCCAAGTCGTAGGAAAGCAGCTGGTCGTCTGAAGTCCAACAGTGAAATACCGAAGGATGCGATTCCCGAGGTCCACGTGCCTACTATCGTCGAATCCTTCTTCGGAGGGCCGATTGTCAACACAACGAAATTCCTACCTCCTGATAGGATGGTCGCATCGCTGCAGATGGGCTCTGCCGGCGCACTGCTGATTCTATGCCTACTGACATTCATGGTCACCCCTGTGAGCGGGACCGCTTGGTTCGCGCTCAGCAACATGTTGGGAATGAAGACTCTAGGAGGAGTTCTGCATCTGATAATCATCCTAGGTGGCCTGATAGGCGGACTGTACGGTATCTTCCAGCGAGACCAGCGGGCCTTGTTGGCCTCTTACACCCTACTTATCTTGGTGACTCTGAGGTTCGCGGGAAGTAAGGTCGACTTTGGTATCGATTTCTTACCCGAAGGAGAGGTCTACCAGAAGATGCTGTTGCTTCTCTACGCTGTATTTCTAGTAATGTACATGGAACTGACAAGTGGCATCATCCGGTTCTCTATGTTGGACACCTCGATTCGAACTGGCGAAGTCTATGTCATGCAGGTGACTAAAATCACCTCGCGCTATCACAAATCCTTGCTCATCACTCCTATGATAGCTGCATTAGTTGCTGGACTGACTCTGCTGATCAATCTCATCATTCCTGCCTTTGTAGGAATATTTGACGAAGTCTCGGCTATGCGGCTGCGAGAGAGTGTCGAACTAACGAGTGTCTACGGTGTCGCTCTCGGTACCGTCATGGTGTTCACGGTGATTGCTGCTATGTTCGCAGTCAACCTGCCTCTGCGTATCCAGCAGATGCGTGAGAGGAATGCTTGAATCAATCGGATTCAATGTAGCCACCTAGCATACCTAGGTCAGCGAGCACCAGCATCGCCACGGCCTCAACCACCGGTGCTGCCCTAGGTCCGATGACAGGGTCATGCCTGCCGCTCACCTTGAGGGGCCGTACCTCGTCGCTGGGGAGATGGAGCGTGAACTGTTCACGGGGCAGGCTGCTTGGCGGTTTGAAGTGAATTCTCACGCTTATCGGGGCGCTGGTGGAACGCCCACCAAGCGCACCGTCCGCCTGAGCTGCGTCCGCCCCCCTAGGGACCGGATCTGAGTCGCCCGGGAGCCAAGCGTCATTGTGCTCGGAGCCCCGCATGACCGATGCGCTGATCCCACTAGAGAACTCGACGGCGCGAGCACCTGGAATCGCCATCAGACCTCGTGCCAAAGCCGGCTCAATACCGTCAAACCACGGCTCGCCGACACCTATCGGGAGACCTTCGATGAGCAGCTCGACCACGGAGCCGATGGTGTCTAGCTCCTTCCTGACAGAGTCGAGGTGCTCGGACATCCTCCCTGCGGCTTCTGGGTCACGGCAGTTCAGCCTCCCCATGTCTGTTGACGGGTTCAGTCGACTATCTCGGTCAAGCTCAAACAGGGGCCTCGCACGAACTTCTCCGACACTGTGTAGATGCGCTGAGCAAGACCAGTTGGCTTCGTCCAGTAGGGTTTTCACCTGGCTTCCAGCGGCGACTAGGCCGAAGGTAAGTCTGGCGGATTGTGAACCGCCCCCTCGGGGGTCATTGGCCCCATCAGAACGAACATCCTCAACCATATCGGCATGACCTGGACGAGGGTGGTCAGGCAGGAAAGAGTAGTCCGATGATCTAACATCTGAATTTCGCGTGAGCAGCAGTATTGGCCAACCCGTTGCCCTGCCCTCGTATACGCCGGACAGAATTTCACAATCATCACTCTCGGAACGTGTCGAGAGTCCCTTTCGTCCTGGTCGCCGTCTCAAGATGGTCTCGGATAGCTCCGTCTCATCGATCTCTGTGCCTGCGGGCATTCCCTCGACCAGCGCCCCCACGCATAATCCGTGGCTCTCACCAAATAGGGTCACTCTGAGATTGTCGCCGAGTCTCATCCCCATGACGAGGCCTCCTCGCCGATTGGTTCTGATTCGATGAATCTGGAATGAATCACCTGCATGCCAGACTCAGTCAGTAACTCAGTCAGTTGCTCAGAGTCTTGTTCGTAGCAGACAATGGCAATAGCAGGGCCCGAGCCACTTACTCCTGCTGCTATTGCTCCTCTCGCGATTACTGAGTTGCATATCCTCAGAGCTTCATCGTCACTAGTTGCAGCAGCCACAGCCATCCCATTTGCCGACAGGGCACCAAGAATGGAGCCACTGGATAGTGACGCCATTGCTCGCTCGAAGAGCTTCTTCTGGTCTGTGAATGAGTCGGATTGTACCTTGGCCCGCCTCGGACCTCTCAGAGCAATGAGGACGGTGAGTCCTTCGTCGATGTCTCCTTCCAGCAAGACTGAGTCGCGCGAACTCTGAATGGGATCGACCAGTTTCCACCCCGGAGAGATGGCGGCCCAAGCGTCATCCATGCTGCCAGTGATTGTGCACCCAGCCCTTCGCTGGGCTGCGACGGCGATGTCTACGATGTCGAAATCACTGAGAGCAGTCCATGAGGCCTCGTTCAACGCCAGTGCGGCAGCGCAGGCTAGGGCAGCGCTGGATTTCAAGCCCTGTCCTAGAGGGACTTCGCTGCTCACCCTCCACCCAGTATCATCGGGCCGAGGGTAGCCTGATTCAACCCACACAGCCATGACTGAATCCAGAATTCCGTGTGCATCGAGAGATACTCCAGCCTCACCGGCCACTAGACTTACTTCTGTAGAGAGTTCGATGCCGATCGAGCATCCCTTGCCGAGGCCGGCTGCGTGGAGCACGGAAACTCCGCCGTTGGCGTTGCCTTTCCCAAGGACAGTCATCTCTCAATCACCTCGCCATGAAGAGCCTGCCCGATATGCCTCATGCTGCTATCAACACGAATTAGGATTTCATCACCGACACGCAGGTCGGTCACCGAAAGGGCATCTCCGGTGGGAGAGATAAGTCGGACAGTCTCTACCTGTTGGGCCATGATCTGCCCCTCGACAGAGTCGCATTCGAATCTCACTACGAGGAACGGTCGACGCTCAATCTTGAGACGCCCGATGACGGCTGAGCGCTGGTTCCCGTCTGGAGATACCACGGCCACCTCGTCGCCTGAGTTGAGTTCGCTGAGATACTTGGTTGATCCATTCGCCATTAGAGCGTAAGCGTGTACTGCGCCCGCATTCACTCTGAACGGACGGGAGGGAACGTACTCTGAAGGGAGAGTCTCCCCATGGACGAGGCAGAGGGAGTCAGAAGAGGAGCCTATCGCCATGCCCTCCCCGGAAGAGAGCCTTTCGATTAAATCGACACAGAGTCTCTCGCCAACGCCACCTGACTCGATAGCGATGACTGTGGCGGTCGAGATTTCGCTGGGCTTCTGTTCAGTGTGGCCGGAGACTGTCTCCGAGGTAAAAGCCCTAGCTGCTACCCAGAGGGCCTCTGAACCAGACTCAGGCGGCAATAGGACTGCGTCGACACCGTGTTGTAGCGCGAATGCGGCACCGGGAAGGTCGACTTCATTGTAGATTGCAGCCGCCACCTTGGTCCCGCTTCCTGAAGCGGCTGCGACTATGTTCTCGAGGGGTATCATGGTCCAGTCAGAGCATCTTACCAGTACCCATGGCACCAGCCCAACGAGGGAACGGGCCTCATCCTGGCCACGGTAGTCGTCCAAAGCTATCTCTGCGACATCGGGAGCATTTCCTCGCCAGACGCGACTGGCCCCCTCTGGAAGAGAGGATGAAGCGGATTCAGTAGCATCGAGCCAGAGTTCCATAGTATCATTCTCCGAGTAATGCTGCGGCATCCACAGCGCTGGCACCTTCATGAATGACCTGTCTGAGGGCAGCAACACGCGCCGAAGGGTCTCCTGAGGCGAAGACCTGTCTGCCCATACAGACTCCTGCGCCTCCAACTGACATTGCCTCCTCAACAATGCCCAAGGTGTCTTCAAACGGCATTCTAGGTGGCCCGCCAGCAATCAAAACGGGGATTGGGACAGCCTCGGTGACAGAGCGGAATGAATCGGCTGTGCCGGTCCAAGGTACCTTGACGGCGTGGCATCCGAGCTCCCAAGCCAATCTGGCAGCATGTGCGATGCCACCGGTCTCGTCTCCGTCAATCAGTTTGAGATTAGGGCCACGCGGATAGATCATCCCAAGCACGGGAAGGCCTAGGGGGAATGACTCAGTGGTGAGTGCCCCAAGTGCCTCAATCATCTCGGGCTCGGATTCGTCACCGAGATTGACCTGCCCAGACAGGGCCATGGCTCCACGTTGCCAGCACTCCTCGGCGTTTGCCACGCTCACCTTGGATTGAGAGTGTGATCCCCCGTGGACTGTAGAAGCCGAGACGTGGCATACGAAACCACCCCATCCTGTCGAATCGCTATGATGACTCAGGGCGCCCTTGTGCAGGACGATGGCGTCTGCGCCTCCCGAAATGACAGCCTCGACGACAGAATCCATGTCCTCTAGCCCTGCCTCGGGGTAGCCGGATGCACCGTGGTCCATAGGAACCCAAACGCCCTTACCACCGGGCAGAATCCTAGCGAGTCGGTCCTCGAGAGTATCTGCCATGCATCCTCGCTAGTGCTTCATCACTTGAAAGGTGACGCATTCAAGCATTTGACGGGTACTCGCTCCCGAAGGGAGCGGATTAGAGATTCAGATCAACAATCAGGGGTGCATGATCGGACACGACCAGCCCGCCCTCACGAAGCACCTCGGCGGATTTGAACAGGGAATTTGCAGCCGAGTTGGCGAGCACATAGTCGATTCTCCAACCACGGTCTAACTCTCTCGCCCTACCGCGGTTCGACCACCATGTGTATGGTCCCTTAGTCGACCCAACATGAGTCCTCAATAAATCGTGCCAGCCGCTATCAAGCAGACGGGCGAACCACCTACGTTCGTGTTCAAGAAACCCCGAGGTCTTCCGGTTACCTGACGGGTTCCAAATGTCATCCTCTTCATGGGCGATGTTGAGATCGCCGCAGAGCAGTGCAGGTTCGTCTGAGTCGGTAAAGCGCTTGGACCATACCAGCATGTCCTCAATCCATCTGTCCTTGTACGCCTGACGTTCGGGACTCGATGAACCGTTAGGCAAGTACATGTTGACGCAGTGCAAATTTCCGTGCTTGGTGTGCAGAACCCTGCCATCAGGGTCACAGGTCTCGTCAAGCTCCGTGTCAATCCCACGTCCTATCTCGGAAAGGCCCGCTCGTGAGCAAGTCATCACACCCGAGTATCCCTTCTTCTCAGCTGGGTGCCAGAGTACTTCGTGACCCTCTGGGGGCGCCCAATCAGGGGGCATCTGCTCTGGAAGAGCTCGTGTCTCCTGAAACAGCCAGATATCAGCGTCGATGCGTCTTATGAAGTCGTTCAGGCCCTTGCGATGGGCTGCCCTGATGCCATTGAGGTTCCAAGTGACGACTCGCACAGACTACCGCTACTGAGAGAGGTCTTTGACCTTCTCGACGAGGTCCATCCTACTCACGCGCCATGTCCCATAGGGAGTGCACATCACTGAAATCACTACGACGATCAAAATGAGTTCTAGTGCGGCCATGATGTCGGGCTGCAGCGTGAAGAAGAAAGCCCACTGAACGAGTGAGGAAATCATGTACTGGGCCATGACAATCGTGAACACCGCAGCCAGTACTCCTCCAATCAGTCCGATTGCTAGGTGTTCACCCAGCATCATCGACCTAATCCTCGAAATAGGTGCACCGAGTACTCTGAGAGTGGCCAACTCCGAGTCGCGCTCAGAGAGGTTCATCAACAGAGTGTTGAAGAGTACTGCGATGGCTATGATGACTCCCAATCCAAGAATGGCGTTGTAGATTCCCTGTTGCTTCTCAAGCAGCGAGTCGAAGGAGTCCAACATATCCTGCTTCTGAGTGATGCCGATTGACATCTCGCCTATCTGTTCGTCCAACTCGACACCCTCTGGCAAATCCAGAAGCACTGTCGTTGCTTCGAGTCCTATGGCATCAGAGAGATCTGGGCGGTGGAAGTATACAGTTCGAGAGAGCTCTCCCCTAGTTACTCCGGCAATCTCGACATCGAGAGAGAACGGCCCGAACATGACGGTATGAGTCTGACCAACCTCCCACTCGAGGAACATCATGGTCCCCTCGTCGACCAGCACCTGAGTGGTGGTGGCTCCGGCGGCAGGAAGTGAGCCCTCCAGAAGATTGAGTGGTAACATAGCATCATCGCCGGTCGAAATGACATCGAGTCCGTAGGCTAGGAACTGTCTCGTATCCCCTTCAGCATTCCCTGGGAAAACTAGCATTGACTCGTGGCTCGCCCCATTCTCTTCGGCCCATTCGATTACCGCGTCCTCTCCTCCGAACGGCACGTTGACCTGGGCATCCCAGTTCTGGCCATCTACTCCGAAGACCTCGCCCATGGAATCCATCATCAGGGACATAGTACCGAAGATTAGCATAGACAGTCCGACGGCGAAGAAAGTGAATATCAGTCTCATCGGCTTCCTCATGCTCGATCTGATGGTCAGACCAACTGTGGTCGGCAGACGCGAGGTCAGCCTCTGGATTGCCCGTGAGGAGAGCCTGACTTCGTGCTGGCCCCTCAGTATCTCAAGTGGTTGCATTCTCGAAGCATCGAGAGCCGGTTTAATCCCGGCGATAATGACTACCCCCATCGCGATTACGAAGTTCTGCACAATGAGAGGGGCGTCAGTGTGGAAGCCTATGGCTGGGATGCCGAGGATGTCCTCGTACATCGCGACCATCGCGGGCCCCCCGAATGCAGCACCCAAGATTATGCCAATAGAGGAGCCAATCAGCCCTATGGCGATAGGTGCAAGTATGAATCCCGGCATAATCGCCGACTTCGGTATTCCCAAAGTTCGCAGTATGGCAATCTCCCTGGCCTGCGACTGAATCAACCTCTGCAGGCTCAGGAAGATGGTGATACCGGCAACCATCGCAATCATTCCGGTAATGATTGGGTAGCTTTTACTCGCGCCCTCTGCGTCTGCGCGCAGGAACTCAACTGAATCAACTCCTGATCTGTCGTAGGCAATGAAGGAGGCATCGTCGACGGTCATCATGGTGTCCCTGACTGAGGAGATAATCTGGCTCAAACGCTCACCCTCATCTTCTTCGGTCGACTGTAGGTCATACTCGGGCGAACCTACCACATCTAGGAGGAGGAGATTGGCCGAGCCAGCGCTGAGGTTGGCCAGACGCTCAATCCCAGTGTCAGAGAGATATCCAGTAGCAAAGGTACCCGGATCGGCAGGGAGGATTGAGCCCATTTGGGAGAAGTAGAGGTGCTGAGAGTGATACCCAATCCCGACCACTGTGAAGTTCATCCTGCCATGTCCGGCACCTATCGATACGGTGTCTCCGATACCAATCTCCATCCCCGAGGCTGCGTGCTCGTCGAGCACTATCTCGTCATCTGCAGAGGCGAGTCTTCCTGAACAGCAGTCGTCCTCAGGCATCCAGACTCGATCTACTTGACCCTCGTCGATGCCATGCCACACCGCCGGAATCAGTTTCTCCTCGCCCTCATCGTTATGGAACATCAGACCGTCGATGACCATTCTGGGCTCACAGGCCTCCAGAGGCATCGAGGCGTCGGGCCATTGATCAAAGATGGTCTGGCATAGCGAGGTGGCGGTAGTTCCGTCCCAAGTCGCTGCTGAGTTCTCAACCCAAATATCCGGGAGATTGACTCCGTTCTCGTCGTCAGCGTATATGTTGTCATATAGGGTCTGAGTAGAATTGGCATATGTGCCGAAGGAGATTCCCGCGAAGACGCCGACGGCAATCATCAGAATAACGGAGGAGAGTCTGAGTTTGGTTCGCCACAGACTCCTAGCCAATCGCTTCGTCAGGAGTGTCGACACCTGAGCACCTCATTCAATCGTACTGTCGGACATCACTCTTCCACTGTCTAACCTGATGGCCCTAGTCGCATACTCGACCAGAGACTCATCATGTGTCACGAAAATACACGTGATTCCTTCGGCCTCGCAGGCCTTGATTAGTACCTCCATAACCATCGCCGAGGTCTTGGAGTCGAGGTTCCCTGTCAACTCGTCGCCGAGTAGCAGACGCGGGCTCTTTGCCAGACTTCGCGCAATCGCAACCCTCTGCTGCTGACCCCCACTAATCTCTGCAGGGAATCTATCGACTTCTCCACTCAGACCAACAAGCTCGAGGAGTTGCCGAGCCCGAGTTTCGTCACGGCCGCCAGATAGTTCCTGTATCAGCATGATGTTCTCGATCACAGTCAGGTCCTGTAAGAGATTGAAGAACTGGAATACGTAACCGATGTTTTCCCTCCTGAAAGAGGTCATTTCCTCGGAATCATTCCTTGGTACTGACGAGCCATCGAATGTGTATGTTCCAGCAGTTGGACTGTCCAAGGCCGAGATGCAGTTCAGCAGAGTTGTCTTACCCGAACCTGAGGGGCCCAGCAGAATGATGCGTTCGCCTTCTTGAATTTCCAAGTCAGCCCCATCTAGTGCCCTCACAGTTTCCGAGGCCATGTGGTAGTGCCTCTCCAATCCTTTGATACTCACCAGTGGTGCCGACATCGAACTACTCCGTAGTTCGCTGAGAAGAGTTCACTAATCAACTTCTTGACGAACCATTTCACGGCTCGGACGCGCCAGCGAAGAAGGCCATGGAATCACGGAACAGCTCCTCTCTTCGTCTCATCTTATTATCCCGTATTTTGAGCCAGGTGAATGCCACTGCCAGAATCAATAACACAGGAACTACTGCCTCAGCATGGTACCTCTCCATGAACTCGATGATTCCCCTAGCTGTGTAGGCCCAGGTCAGGGATGCTGCGCTCCCGCCGATTAGGCAGGCTACAAACACCCTCTCGAAGGGCATCCTAGCTACCAAACCCAGCATGGCCCCTACCAGCACACCACTGGCCATGAACGGAATCCATACGAAGACAATTAGTCCCCAGTAGCCGTAGCGATCTATCCTGTTCTGATTCTTGTGGGCGACGTACTCGACAGAGGACAGGATATCGCCCATGAACGGATTCTGCAGCAGCGCGCCTGCGATTCCTCCTCTCTTTGCGACCATCGCCTCTCCAGAGAACTCCCTGTCGCCCTGCTCTACCCTGCCAGCGATAGCTCGATCTGCTAGGGTAGACTTCTCATTGCGCGCGCTCACCATCAAAGCGCGTCCATGTAAGTGGGGATTGAGGTCTGCCGATAGGTGACTCTCCAAGTCGTCCTGCAGATCCTTGTATGACGGTTTGAACAGGAAGTAGGCGAAGCGTTGGACGGGGCGGTAAATCACGCGGACAAAGATTGCTTCCTCGTCGGCCATGATAGCAGTCCCGAAATCTACGAGGTCGTGCTTGCGGAACCAGCGTGCTATGCTCTCGTGAGCCGCAGTGTCAAGTCTTCCGAAGGCGCTGATGTCGGTGAAGAAATTGCTGTAGTCTTCGGCCAACGGGACTCCATCAGAACCGCTGAAAAAGAACTCGGGGCCCAGTGAGGTCATGTCAGCCGAGGTCGATGTGTCCATGCACACGACCTTCATCTGTAGCGGTCGCATCTCGCCGAAGATAGCGAACTCCTCAAGCAATTCTTTGGTTATCTCTGTGCGGACATCGATAGGGGTCGCGATGGTCTTACCAGTGGTGGTGTATTGAAGGTAGACATCTATCGATATCGGTCTGTCCTGCAACTTCATATCATCAAAGTTGATTTTGAAGCGTAGGTCTTGTGAGACCCTTTGTATCGTCCTCTCGATTAGCCTCCTCATCTGTGAAGTTGACAGTAGGTCGTCCGCTTCCCTGTGATACAGTCTGTGCATAAGTGGGTACTGAACGCACAGGAAGAATATGGACATGCCAAGGGAAACGAGTGCGAGCCACCACGGCGGCACTCCAGCATTGCCACCCAGCAGCATAGCGGTCTCTCTACCACCGACCCACTCTGCACCCATCAGAACCCAACCCCATTCACCCATACTCTCGATGGTCAAGCAGGAACGCGGCTCGGTGTCGATGACCTCCGCTTCCTTGGAATCGACGCGGTTGAGCAGACTTCCGGTCTTCACCGTGTGGACCTCTACCGATATTTGCTTCGACTTGAGGACTGTTAGGGTGTCCAAGATAGCTATGAACTCACTCTCATTGTCAATCTCTGAGAGAGACTCTTCTGAATCTGATAGATACAGAGTTGATTTGAGGAAATACATTCCATCGGGAATCTCCTCATCAAGGATTAACTCCGATCTAATATCGCCCCAACCACCTTCGTAGGAGGCTATCAAAGGTACTTCGCTTTCGGTTGAGGTCAACTCTGCGACCAACATCGTTGAACCCTCGGGCGCATTGTTCGACTTGACGACGACCTCATCATGAGAGGCCCAGATGTTGATCCACACCTCGCCCTGTCGGTCGGTGCACTCGTCACCGGTGTCAAGAGGGGTCTTAGACAAGGTCTCGTCAATGATGATGGAATCCGATGCCAACAGACCCGTAGACATCACCATCATGCCACCGAAGAAGATGGCTCCGGCGATGACCCCGAATACTAGGGTCCAGTCATCGAATGTACCACGGAATAAACCAGTCTGACCGGTGCGGCGCTGTCGGATTCGGTCAAGCTCCCTGTCTATGGGAGATGGGTCCGAGGAGTCCTGTGGGAGTTCTGCCGCTGCCACTGCCGTCACGGTCACGGCAGGTAAAGGGGGTCTCATAGCCCTGTCCCCAAGAGGGGACAGGGACTATACAATTCACAGCCCATTCAGTCGCGTCGGGTTGAGATAGCGGCTCCCAGAAGAACGACGACGGCCATCAGCGCGCCGAAGCCTGGTAGCATCTCAGCAGTTGCGAACGATTCTGAAGTGTACTGGTCTGCCCAAGTGTCGTACAGCTCAACCCGGACGTCTGGCATGAGATTGTCAATGACCAATGTGTCCATGTCTGAAATCAAGCCATCACCGTCGTAGTCTAGGTACTCATAGGTGAATACGTACTCGGTGAGCGCGGGATCGACCGTAGCTGAGCCCTCGGTAAGTCCGTTCGAGGCGGCGATTGAGCAATCCGAGATAGAGGGCTCGTTGCCCTCCTCGTCAGGCTCACCGCAATCGAAAAGGAACCTGACCTCGAAGTCCGATATAGGAGCGTTCAGAGTCTGGTCCATGACCCACATGGTGACTTGGAAGGATTCGTCGTTGCCGCCATCGTCGTCGCCATCGTCACCTTCGTCATCGTTGTTGATTTCATCCCACATTTCAGCGAACTCGTAGATGTCGAGGCCGTCGCTGTCATCGTAGTCGTACATGTCCATCATGTAAACGAGACCGTTGAAGTTATCTTCATCGATAATGTCACCAGTAGAGTTGGCGAAGTCGGCCCACTCAGAGGGAGTGACCTGCCCGTCACCGTCAGTGTTCATCCATTCGAAGGCTTCGTCGGCAGAATAATCGTCATCGCCACCATTGGGTAGCATGTCTACGATACCGTCTACGAAGCACTGCATCTCATCGATGTCAATCAGGTCGTTGTCATCATAGTCGCAATCATCGAACAGAGTTGCAACCTCTTCCGAATCGAGTTCGGGATTTTCTGGATCAGATTCCCAGGCGTCCTGGAACTCCTGGTAGCTCATGTAGCCGTCACCGTCGGTGTCTACGTCCTCCATGGCCTCTTCGGGAGTCGGGGGGCCATCGTCGCCTTCATCGCCGCCATCGTCTTGGTAGTACCACTGCTCATCAGAGCCGTCTGGGCAGTCCTCTTCCCAGTCATTGACCCATGAGAACGGGATTACAGTTCCATCCATGCATTCGAACTCTGAGGTCTCTTCGCCTTGGCCTGGCTCGTCTGAGCCATCCTCGCAATCCTCCCAGCCGTCATCGTAAGATTCAGAGTCAACAGATTCTCCGTCGTCGCAAATGAATACGCTCTCGATGTCGATGAGGACTCCACTTCCGGTAGTAGAGTCGTACTGATAGAATGAATACTCTTCTCCATCGCCCCAGTCGAGGACAAGAGCCCCTCCATCTTCGTCTACAATCTCTGCGTCAGCAAACCAGCAAATATCCTCATCTGCATCATAGGAGCCTTCGTATTCCTCACACATTTCGCCATCTGGGTCGTCATTATTAGCGTCCCAATCGCCCTCGGGGTAAAGTATGTGAGTGTCGTTTCGTACAAGCTCTCGCACCATCGAACAGACATCGTTGTCAGCATCGTAGGAGCCATCGTATTCCTCGCACATTTCGCCAGTGGAGTCGCCGGTCATCTCCGACCAGCCCTCCTCAGAAAACCATACTGTGAGGTGATACGTACCCTGAGATGTGACTGGAGTATCGCCAATCACGTAGTCAGTGTAGTACTCTGATGCCTCGCCGTCGCATTCGGTCATGTCGAGGTTGGTCCCATCCCACAACTCGGACGGGTTCTCGTCTCCGACTATGCTAGAGTCAACGTAGGGCATGCAAGATAGAATATCGGCGAAGTTGGGCTCGCCGCCCTCTCCCTCTTCGTATGTTGCCTCATCGGATTCGTCGTAGCAATCAGGGTATCCATCGTTAACCCAGTCGAAAGGAATCTCTTCGCCATTATCACAGATGTAAATGACTTCATCGCCGCCACCATCGTCAGACTCGTCAGAGCCGTCGCCGCAATCATCCCAGCCATCATCGACCAAGTCCCTCGAAATCTCGTTGCCGTTGTCGCAGTAGAATATGTCATCGCCGCCATTGTCCTCGGGCATACCCTCGACGTGGAAATTGATTGGTATCGCGGTCCTTGGTAGGGTGTCGTCGACCTCAATGACCACGGCGTCTCCCCACATGACGGTGTAGCTGATTGAAGAGGTGGCAGAACCGTTGTCAGTGGATATCTCGTAGGACATTAGGTCCTCGTTATCATCGATTAGGGTGACGATGGAGTGCTCGGTCCCGGTGTCATTGGTGTACTCGAGGGTCATTGTCTGAACCCCTGACTCATCATCGAAGGTGATTACAGGCTCCGTATCGGCGGGCATGTCGCTAGATATTTCGCTAAGATCACCCGTAGGAAGATTGAGTCCCATCTCGCCTCCGGCTTCTCCTGCATCAGACGCACTCACCAGCGTAGATATGGTTTCCATCACGTCGGGGGTCGCATCCCTAGTCTGGTACGAGCCCATTCCGGCGTCTTCGCCTGCCATCATCCCGCCCAAAATGTAGTGGACGTTGACGATCTCACCGACTTGGACCTGGGTGTACTCGGAGGTCATGAAAGGCACCATCGACATGCCCATCTTTACGTAGACCGAATCGGTATCCAAATCGGCCATTACCATCTCTTCGATGATTATGTCCATTTGCGTGCCCATATCGACATTAAATTCGCTCGATGTGATCAACATCGAGTAACCTGCTTGGGGAATAATGTCGAGCATCTCGTCTATTTCCATCTGCTCGGTCATGGCGGTCATGAAGACCTCCATCGAGGCTAGGTAGATACAGTCACCCAACAGCTCCGCAGTGGCGTTATCATCGTAGTTCTCGGCGTTCTCGTCCATACAACCGAGGATATCGTCGACGATTTCCTCGATTTCAGGGCTGGAAGTGCATCCGGCCAACGGGGTGGCTATCAGTAGTAGGCTTGCAATCAAGGCGTACGCTCTTGTCATTATTCATGGGCCGCTATGGAGCACTTAAGAAGAATGGGGCGGCTTAGGTCACTCCCAATTTCCGGTAATGTCGTTCCACATCAACAAAGCTAGGGCATCGAGCCCGGTTTGCATTCCTGCTTCAAGGCCTCCGCGTCCGCCCGCTAAGGTGTACAGAACATCGACCCTGTCAGTAGGTGCGTGCTTGGGAGATTGTTCACAGGTGTCGTCCTCTTCCTGTAGGAACTCGTGCATACCACGGAACCAAGTGGCCGGCCATCCGCGCGAGATGAAGTTGTAGTGATCCGAATTGCCCTTGGTGTCGTCCATCACGACGACCCATTCGGTCGGATACTGCAGTTGCTCATGCAGCACCATCCCGAGCCTGTCCTGTAGCAGCACGGCCTGCTCGCGCATCTCGTCGGTGACGTTTACCCCCCTGTCCTCGTAGTACGACCAGTCATCGACCGGCGAAGTGAACAGATAGAGGTGGAAGTAATCCTCGTCACAGCCGCTAAGCTGGCTTGCCAGTTGGGTCTCGACAGGCCAGTTCAGTCCGTACATGTCGAGATTGATGTACGTGGCGATTTCGACTCCCTCAGGCAGCGTGGTGACGAAGGTCTCACTGCCATAGCCAGCACCCTCGGGAGAACCGCTACCCTGCCACTCCTCGTAGTCCCAAACTGCGAATTTCCATGTGTGCGTTGGTCTGATGTCTATTTGCGGAGTTCCTGGAATTGACTGCCATTCAGCCCCAGTAGACTGCCACTCCATCATCAGACGTGCGAGCTCGAGTACGGATGCTGATCCAGTGGCGTCATCGTATGCACCCTCTGAGGTACATCCAGGGTACTCTATGCCGATGATGATTTGCTGACTATAGCAAATTGCATCGTAGTGCCCACCAACTACTATCCAAGAGTCTGGATTTTGTCCCTCCATAGTTGCGATATAGTTCCGACAATCATTACAAAGTTCGGTAGTGAATTCCTGAACTTCTACCTCGTACCCTAGGTCATTAAATCTGAACTCAATGAAGTCCCCGGCATTAGCGTGAGCCACTGTGTCGATTTTTCTATATCCGAAGTCAGATAGAGTTTCTATATCGTCGACAACATAGGTAGAATTTGGCCAAATTACGGGCCAACTATTCTTGAAATTCTCCTTAACATCTTCTTCGTAGGCGGCTTTTTCATCTTTGATTACGGAGTAGATGTATACTCCCCCCAGCCCTGCTAAAACGATGCACGAACCGACAATGATGGACGTGACCTGCAGCGCGATCATCTGATCGGCAGATCGGTCATCTTGCTCCTCCACGGCCAACGGAGGGGGCATATCAGGAAAGTGTTCTGCCGCCGTGAGGAGGGAGATGGTGCAGGGGACAGGATTCGAACCTGCGAAGCACTACGCACAGCGACCTGAACGCTGCCCCTTTGACCGCTCGGGAACCCCTGCTTGGATTAACTACGAACAACCTCCCGTATTTCAGAATGGCGAACACGAATTCGATGCCATCGGCCAGTTGGAATTATGGTGCAGGGGACAGGATTTGAACCTGCGAAGCACTACGCACTGGGACCTAAACCCAGCCCCTTTGACCACTCGGGTACCCCTGCTCGTACTCGTACGGGAGTAATTCCGTCAATAAGGCAATGCCCCCGTTATCCACTCCCCCATAGGGTCATAACGGGTATGTTGGGCCCGGAGTTTGACGAATATGGCACGGATAGGCATACTTGGACTGGGTAACTGGGGCACCGCTCTAGGATATGTCTGGTGCGAGGATGGGCACAATGTCCTCGGATGGACCATTGAGAAGGAGGTCTATGAGTCGATGATGACCAATGGCGTGAATCAGAAGTATTTGCCTGGATATGAACTCCCTAAAATGCAGGTGACAATGCAGATATCCGATATCACCTCTGATTGTGAGATTCTTGTACTCGCCCTGCCCAGCGGAGTCATTCTCTCTGTGGTCGACGACCTGATTCCTCATCTCAGGCCCTCTCACGTCCTGCTCGATCTGGCCAAGGGTCTTGCCCCCTCTGATGAAGGCGGTTCGGGCATGATATCCGATGCCATAGAGAGGAGGCTTGAGGAGGCTGGTAAGTCCAATCCGGTAATCGTGATGACCGGTCCCACAATCGCTCCCGAGGTCGCTCGAGGTGTAATGACGACCGCATTGGTAGCCTGTCACGACCGCAGTGTCGCCGACCGCATCGCAGAGAGACTATCCACTAGCAACCTGCTGCTCAAGGCCGCTGACGATCCAATGGGGGCTGAGCTCTGGGGGGCGTACAAGAATACAGTCGCGCTCGCTTGCGGGTTGGTCGACGGATTGCATACCAATGGGGGGGACAATCTCAAGGCAGCCCTAGTGCTTTCAGGTTTCAACGAGGGTATCATGCTGCTAGATGCGATGGGGGCAGAGCCCGGGACTGCTTTCGGCCCCGCGGGAATCGGCGACCTGTACGTAACTGCGACGAGTCCTCGAAGCAGAAACCGCACGCTGGGAGAGAAACTGGGTTCCGGACTTTCCCTAGAAGAATCGCAGGGAGAGATGCACATGGTTGCCGAAGGCGTACGTGCATGCCGAATGTTCAACAATCGAGCCCATAGACTCGGAGTAGATGTTCCCTTCCTAACTGCACTTGGAGGGTTGCTGGATGGCGAACTAGAGGTCAAAGAGGCTATTCGTCAAATGGTCGACTCCTACGAGGGATGAGTTCGGCAAGGATTGATTGCCCGGTTGCACATCGGAGTTCGAAGCGAATGGCGTTTGAGGACCTCACTGAGTTCGAGTTGCGGCTGCTCAAGTGGATTTCAGCGTCAGACTTTGTCGAGGTCCCATGGTCGACCAAACGCGCTGCGGACGCCTTCAAAGTCTCAGAGAAAGAGGTGTACGAGGCCTTGGCTGCTCTGACTCTGAAGGTCCGAGATAACATCCACATCTCGTACGATGATGGGGCTATCAGAATAGTTGCGGATGATGCCGTCTAATCGTCCGAGGACTCTGCCCAAGGAACAAATGCGCCTCGCCACTTGGGTCTCCGAATTTGCTCGTGCTCCTCAATGAACTGGCTGCGTACTCGCAGAGATATCTGATCGATGACAATGACAACTAGATACATCACGATAATCAATGCGAGTACCCTGTCATAGAGTTTGAAAGGCTCTAGGTAATACTGCATGTACCACCCTATCCCTCCCGCCCCTACAAGGCCAACTACGGAGCCGTGCCTCACATTATACTCGAACATAAACAACATCTGACTAATCAACGAGTTGGCTGCCTCGGGAATAGCGAAGAAGCGTGCAACCTGCCATCGAGGCAATCCCATAGCACGGGCCACCTCAAGCGGCTCCCTGCTAACTCCCTCAAGTGCCTCATACTGTAGTTTACCGAGATACCCGACTGTGTACATTGTCATTGCCAGAACCCCGGCCAAAGGTCCAATTCCTACCAAGATTACGAAGATGAGGGCCCAAATGAGAGAGGGTAGGACTCGCAGAGCCGCGAGAACCTGTCTCACGACCTGCGCCAATAACGGAGGTGAAAGGTTAGTGGCCGCAGCTACAGCTAGGGGGAGTGATATCGCCATTCCAAATATGGTGGCTAGGAATGCTATCTCCAACGTCTGCGTCATTCCCAGTACAGCTGGGCTGCACATCCAATCAGTCTGCAATTCGCACGGAGGATATGCCCATGATGCTCTCTTGGTCAAAATCGAAAAGTCGGGGGGCCAAGCCTCCCCTGCTATTACCACGAGATTTGAGGCTGCATCTCCCAAACGGGAAAGATTGACCTCTAAGTGGAATATAGCGAGTACGGCAAATATGGCTAGTATGATGGCAGTCCGCAGGATGGGTCGCCTTACTACAAACTGGACGAATCGCGGGGTATCACTCATTATTCATCACCCCTATACTGTGGAAGTGAAGAAGCCTCTTCCTGTTCGCCCTCACTCAGAGGGATGATTTTGCGACTGCGTAATTGTAATACTCTGTCACAGAATGTGCGTGCGCGGACTGGATTGTGATCTACAATCAGAATTGCTGTCCTCTGTTCATTCGCAATAGTCCTCAACAGGCCAATGATTTCAAGAGCGGTTTCAGCATCCAACTCACCTAAACATTCGTCGGCCAGAAGAAGTCGAGGATTCTGCACCATAGCCCTCGCAATAGCTACCCTGCGTTGCTGACCTCCAGAGAGGAGGTTGACTGAGGTTAGGGTCTTGTCCTCTAGTCCTACCGCAGATACTGCCTTCCTAGTTGCTTCGCGCATTTCTACTGATGGAAGTGAGAAAACTGACTGGAACCAATTCGAATTGGGCAGAGCGCCCATCAGAACGTTGTATCCAACCGTCTGATGCTGAACTAGGCCCAATCGTTGAGGTATTAGGCCGATGGAGCCTCTTGTAGAGTGAGAGAGATCGGCTCCGGAGAAAAGAACCTCTCCCGACAGTGGGCGAACAAGTCCTGCAACGGTCCTAATCAGCGTGGTCTTGCCAATTCCAGATCGGCCGATTATACCTACAATTTCTCCAGGCCTTATTTCTAGATTGACTCCTTCAAGTAGTGGGCTCAAATCCTTGAAACCAATTTCAGCAGAACGAATTGAGAGAATTGGTTCCAAACTCATCTCCGGCCCCGCTAGTTTCCGTATTTCTCCTCGAAGTAAGCTGCAATCCCTGGTATACTGCTGATTGCTTCGCTATACGAACCGAGGTGTTCTTCGGTGTTCACTTGTGATATTCCAGGGGTGTTTAACACAGATTCTAGGATGTTTTGTCCTTCCAGATTGGTGTTGAGTGCTAGAAATGCATTTGTGATTGCGTCTACCTTCTCTTCGTCTGCCCTCTCACTATTGACCATTATTGGATGGCTGGGGACCTCACCAAATGCCGGCTGTAGCATCCTGTAGTCTGAGCGATTCAAGCACCAATTGTTTCCATCGCAGTGATCCTCGAAGGATGTCGCCTTAGCAAAGGCCACATCTCCGGCGCCCTCTGTCATACAACGGAATGCCCCACTGTATCCGTAGTAAGGATCGCCGCTAGATGGGATTGATGCATTGCCGAAGTAGTTCTCGATGGTCGTTCTGAGGCTATCGATGTCCTCATTGTCACCTGACACTTCAATCATGCCGTGGCCAATCATGTAACCCATCGGCATGAGCATGCCGGCTGACTTTAGCCAGCCAGTGTGGCAGGAGTCTCTCCCCTGTAAATCATTCAGAGAATGTATATCGCTGTCATTGAGTACCCATGCAGATGCCGTGTAGTAAGTGGAGCCGTCTGATTTCTGATCGGCCAGTATAGCGTCGAAGCCATGCTGCTGCCATGCCATCCAAGCTGCG